>Ga0268261_10001128_pt1 | contig 18032 bp, 12 predicted proteins | sample TergutNc150P1_FD_190353 | JGI IMG/M metagenome (GOLD analysis project Ga0268261, IMG submission 190353) | Nasutitermes corniger P1 segment gut microbial community from laboratory colony in Florida, USA - Nc150 P1 (SPAdes) (version 2) | ecosystem: Host-associated > Arthropoda: Insects >...
CCCCCCCTCTGTCTCTCTCTCTGTCTGTCTGGTTGCTGCTTTGTTGCCTGCGGTTCTATGTACCTAGCTACACATGTGTAAGACCTTCAGTACTGAGATGGATATTCTTCTGATGATGTCTGTTGACTTTGTCAGTCCCTTCAAATAAATTTTGGAGTAGACAAATAATTATTCCCACTTCTGTCCTTCTTCAAATGTAATTTATAAGCATTCTGACATTTGTCATTCTGTACTACATTACTACATAATTATATAAGTTGATAAATGGATAAATAACAAGACACGTTTAGTACATTAACAGCATTAAAACTTTACTACTAATTTTATCAACTTTTTGATTGAAAGGATGTAAATAAAACTGGAAAAACTAATTTTATAATTTTGTGGGACAACATTGTCCCATTAAATGCACACCCTTTTCATCTAAACAGGAAAACACTACCCCATAGTGGGCGCTTGAATTGGCTAGTGCTTTGGCCAAAGTAGAGACCTGGCATTTAAATGGTTGAAAGCCAAATGTTAATGGTCTTAGAAGTCTGATGTTATGTATTACTGACAGTGCATTAGAAGTCAAAACTCAGTCCATGCCTTGTAAACCTCACAAACAAGACTAATTTTTGATAGCAGCATTTTCTCCTCTCCAAATTAATTATGTCATCTTGATGCAGTCATCCTGAATTAATCAGACATGTTTCTTCCACTATGTGTATGACTTGTTTGGCAGACTCTCATCTGTAAAAAGATGGTTCAGTAAGTAGTGGTGTAACGAAATTATGAAACTTTAAAAAAAAATCACAATTATTTATTGAATTTCCTTTTATTTCTATATTCCTCTCAATTATTTGAAACTTTTTGAGTGCAGAAAATCAAATTTTTTTGCATTTAAAACATTCATTTTGCCACCTCTTGGACACTGCTGCCTGGGTCTTCTGCATCACTTGTCCCAACCTAGCTAAGCCCATCAATAAGTGAAGGTGGCGTAAGGTAAGTGAAGGCTTTAGGGATGCATCAGCAGTGTACCGCTTAACACTCTGAAAAATAATTGATGTGTTCATACTTGTTTTGATTCGTAATTATGGAAGCTGGTACATATGTGACGAACTTGCTAATTTTTAAGAACATGACAAAGGGGTGAAACTGAGGTGTAGTGATAGGCAGCAGAGTGGTACTAATCAAAACCCTAATTCAGGAAAACTGTGTGTAATGGAGGGGGAAGTTCACAAACTTTCAGTGAAAATGTGTACGAGTTATTTCTCTTATTCACATGGAAGTCCACTCTCGGTATTCTTCAATACAGTACTCAAGGTCTGTTTCCCATGGTCCATTTTATAGACATAATGTTTCCAATGGCCACATTTTGTTTTAAATAACAAAATATAAACGAGGATTCTGTTCCTGGTGGGATATGATTTTGCATCACTGTGACATTTCTAGACAATATAGTACCATCACCCCGAGGGTTGAGAAGACATTTTGACCCTTGAAGATGAGGACACTATGTTGCCTTGAAAGATCAGAATTTGATTATCCATTGCCAAAGTGTCATATTCGAGAAGACTGGCATTATCAGTTACACAACTATGAAAACCTCAAAATTTGCAAAAGATAAATGAATTTTTACCATGAGATTAATGCTACTTTTATGTTGATACAGGCAGCTGGTAATAAAATTTGAGAACCACTGTTTGGTTGTACTGCCTCTCATGTGATGTTATTGTACAGGGAAAGAGCGCAGTGGGTCATACAGTGGCAGCTCAGCTCTTGATACCAGTGGTTCTAGCTTTGGTCTGCACAGTCCTGACAGCCTGCTGCCAGTTGGGTTCCGCCCCAGTGACCACAATATCCAGGTGTGCACTCCACCTACTGAGTGAATGGGAAGAAAAAAAAAATACAAGCTGTGGTAGACCATGATAGATTAATTAAAGTAAATCCAGCACAGTACGAGACACACCATAACAGTTTTTGTAATTTAGAATTCAGGTTGAAGACAGTATCCTTCATAGTTTTCACAATGAGGACCCCAAATCCCACATTCAGTTCAGCCTGTTGTAATGTTAATAAGTAACTGCAGGAAACTTTTTAATTTATAATGGCTCACTTCCTATTGTTAGGATGATTTACTTCAGAATGTTATGGTGGGTCAGATGCATATGAATAGAAATGTATACAGAATTGTGACTGGGAAACTCTTGGAAAGTAGCTGCATGGAAATTGGAGCAAGAAATGAGAATAATGGAACAGGTCTTTGGGGGAAGTAATGTTTGAGGATGTGAATTGTATTGAACTGACTCAGCATCATATTCACTGGTAGATTTTGATGTTCACACTTCTGAACATACAAGATCTGTGAGCAAAGTGTCGTTATTGGAGTACAATATTATCATTCAACAATGAATTATGGACTGAGAAATGTTAAGAAAATATTAATGTAAACTGAAATGTGGATTATACTGTTCTGGGTTTTAATCTGTAACTCATGTGTGGAAAAAGAGGTTATCTGTGCCCCATATAGAAGTATGTTAGATATCAAATTAAATTCACAAATGTTGGGGAAGAAAGACATTTTGTGCATTGCTATTAAAAAAAATTGGGAAGATGTGTGTCTAAATGTGTACTGCCACCGGGTGACTACCCAATTGCAGTTAACAAATATATAAATATTAAACTATTTTGAAGTAAGAAATGATGATGATGATGATATGTGGTCAGAATGATTTGTCTCATAGTCACCCAAATAATTTTCATTGTATACCGAGAGAAACAAGATGCTTAGCAAAATCTGTAAAAGGCAGAAAGAGTCAGGTTTTTAAAATCTTTGAGTAAGTATAAGAGAGGAAACAAGGATGATAATATAGATGACAAGGATCTTTAACAATGCTGATTCAGTTACAGATTAAGCTGTCATTTAATGAAAAGCTGTATTACAGAGAAGTTTTGGTTCAGATCTAAGTATACTGAATAAGATTCACTTGATTGGATAATGGGCACTGTGCCTGCTACTTATAAAATGTATAAATACATGTCAATAATTGCATTTTATTAATTTTAACAAACTTTTATTCTTCAACCAGTATCTGTGGATGGAGTTTGGATTATGAAATTGTACATGAACATTTTAGTAGGTTCAACCAAGCTGTAAGGCATCTGTGTCATGGTTTTACTTTGTTTGTCTGGCCAATTTTTCAGTGAATCATGACCACTTTGAAATTTTTATATGCCGTTCCTTGTCATGACCTGAGGTTCAATACCATATGACACCTACATGTGGTTGGTACTGTACTCGTTGAATCAGGTTCCCGTACACTTATCTTTCAGGACCTACTGAGGAAGCTGCAAGAAGACAGTTCGCTTCCCTTTGACTTTGCAGAAGGGACTCTTTACTTGGACCCAGATATAATTGATCTTACTATGATCCCGCCACCTATCACACCAGATGAGGTAAGCATCCCTGGCAACTGGTCAGAATTAAAACTGGAAATGGTTTCAGGTTTTTGTAATACATTGACTCAGGTAAATAACAGTAATATCTGTATTTTTCTTTTACACCTTACAGTATTGCAATTGATATAACCTTGCAGTTTGTCTTCTGTGAAACCATACTAAGAAAAATGTAAGTTTAGGGCTTTATTCTTATGAAGCTTATCTGTGCTATGGAATGAAGGTAAGTGTTTATTTTTTGAGAGTCTGAAAGAAACAAAGACAGAAGGAGTAAGCAAAAAAAGAGAAAGGAATAAAAAAAGGAAGTATAAAAGTGGGAGATGACTGTCTCAAATGCAGCCTAATTTTCAAAACTGCAAAGAAATAATATACAGTGAAACCTGGTTGAGATGTCCTCACATGCAAATTCTTCCTGCCTAATTATTTGGGATAATTTAGTACCAAAACTTTTACATATATTTGACATATACTACATTGCATTTTTAATATATTTCCTGCTTAAAATGATTTTCCACAGATGTACAAAAATGTAATAATGCAACAAATTATTTACCCTTTTAATACATTCTTATGCCAAGGTATTAATTTCCCATTTCTTGAATTTGTTACCAACATACAGTATAAAAAAACACTCTCAGGTCCTAAAGATTTGCCTTCGATATTATTCCCACAACAGTTCTGAGTACAGAGAAGGAACTCAAAGCTAGTCAGTGAAAATTTGTGGTAGGAAATACGTCACATTCTGCCACACACTGCCAACTTTTTACACACATTCATTTCACACAGTACATTGCAACATCATGACATACATGTAATCTATAGCATGGATGAGCACTGGAATTTAATGGAACACATTGTGACTATTACTGTTTTACTTTAATTTCAATGTATACCATTTGTGTTTGCTTCAAATTGCATGGCTACTGTGTTTAAAACTGGCATACAATGTAAGTTGCTCTGAACTCAAATAGTACTGGATATTGTAAATGTGGTGGATGCTATTGAATATTTTACTTCCAAAAAAGTCCTTTAAGAATTTGGCACTTCTGTATAAGTGTAAAATACAGGATGCAGTACTCATCCTGTAAGTGAAGGGCTGGGCTTTAAAAATCTGAAAACAACAAAACATAGTAATGTAGAATTGATATTTATTCTGGCAAGAATGGGCTTTTTATCTACCACTTGTGCTTGTAAAAAACTGTGTTCAGCAATGCATCAAAGCACCACTGAAAGACTTGAAATGTGGTGTGGTGTGGTGAAAATTGATAATTTAATGTGGAATTTAATATAAAATAATGTTCCATTAAAGGAAATGTCAATTTCAATACACAGTTGTAAAATAATATCATTTTTAGGCTTATTCATTGACATTTTCTTGCATAATAAGCCAGATTTATTGAATTTTTGCAGAAACATTTTAAGAGGGCTTTACTAACGTTCAAGGATGAAATGTTGCTTTGATTTTAGTGCTGAAGTGAGATGAATAATTTGGACACATTGGACATGCTTGTTCTCTTCTTAATAATTGTAAAACTTTCTGTTAATTTTTGAGGAGGTGTTTCCTTAAGAAGCATGTTGATGGACATAATTGTGTTTCTTTTTATTGGTCATTTGTAAACAGTAGAAACGGTGGGCATTTGTGTACATAATGAGAAACCTTACTAGTAATTAACACTGTTATTTCTTTGGTATGTGCATATTAATTTCAGGGCCCAGAACTTGCATGTCTTATGACTTGGTTTATTATACTTTCTGTTACCATAGGATGGTCTGTATGCCTTGCCTCCACAGCTGAGTCTTCCTCCAACTCCCTTTGCTGATCATTCACCCTTGGAGATGGAGCTGCAGTCCAGAACAGAACAGCTGATCAATCATAAGAATATTATTAGTAGTTGTGAACTTGACCTTGAACAAGACTCATTGCTAGGTGAGTAGTGTTTGTAAACAAAGTCTATAATTAACAAACTTACAACCCCACTGGTAACAGAACACTAAGTGTTCCATGCTCCTAACACTATAGTTATACAGTGGACCAGATCTCCCTTCCCTATCCTAGTCTTTCAGCCATCTGCTTTTGAAGACGTTCCTCACCAAAATTCTATATTAATTTATATTCTTGGCACCTAAACTGTATATCAGTCCATCATAATCTTCTTGGTTTGACTATTGTAATACTACTGGATGAGTTGTATAAATTATTTTTATGCATTATACTTTATGCAAAATTCTACTCTTCAGCTTTTTTAAATCTAGATTTTGATCTACATTTTGTTTTCAGGTACTTACAATTTAATCATTGATGTTTTTAATATACAGACCATATTCTTAATCTCCAGTTTGAGCACAGACAAAACAGAGATCATTATCAAAAAGTAAGTCAGCAGTGTGTAGTATCATCCTTTGTATGTACATACATGGAATTGAGGGGTCAAGGGGAGTTGGTCCAGGTGGGCTGCTGGCTATTCTTCAGAGGTGGTGAATTTGAATATATAGCCTCTCTCCACCCAAGACTGTCTGTGTGAGGTGAAGAGCCATGTTCTACAGGAGATGACCTTATTCATGCAGAACACAACACCTCTAAAAGAGTAAACCTTAAAAAATAATCCCCAATCTTATGGTGTAAGTGCTGTGCTTAGGATGAATGGCAGTGGGTGAGTCTGTCGAGAACGGCGTGCTCTGGGATACTAGGCGACCTCTCAGTTGTAACTATCCTTAACAGGCATGGGGGCTCTGCTTGGTGAACTTGATTTTCCCACCTCACTCACGGGATCAGTATTGAAAAAACTTCTTAACTGGGGACTCTGCTAAGGATTCTAAGGGGGGCTGCAGTCCAGGGGAACCCGGTAGTATGATACAAACCCTGAAGGCTTGGGGAGGCTCTAGGCTCAAAATGGTGGGCCTAGATGCTCTCCCTACCTTTAAGGGAGTAGTGGCTTTGCTTGTGGGCCCTGTGGAAGATACAGAGCACTACATTCAGGGACTCTGTAGGCAGAATTGAGGACTGGATACTGGCTGCTGGAGAGTCTATGAGCGCAAGGGGGAACCCAGTGGGGTCCACCTTGTGCTTAGTATTGATTCTCCATCTGTCATGTCGCTGAAGAAGATGGGATGGTGACCCTTTAGTGGCATGGGACAAGTGATCTTTTCCCTTCTTGCTGCAAAACAAGAATGAAAGAAGTAGGAAGGCGGCTGAACATGTTATGATGAGCACCATTTCATTTATTCAGGCCAACTTATGACATAGTATCACTGTTTCTAGAGTTCTTTCTAGAACATTAGCTGTTAAAGGAATAGATATGGCACTGATACAGGAACCGTGGTATTGTGAGGGCTATATTATGGGCCTAAATATTCCAGGCTGTACCCTTATCTGCATGAGTGGAATAGATAGACCTAGAGCATGTATTCTTGCAAAGAACATGAATATATGGATGCTACCAGGATTCTCTTGTAGGGACCTGGTAGAATTTCCAATAAATTATAATGATGGTGAGGCAGAAAGACATTTGGTTGTCTGTTCTGCTTATTTGCCTTATGATTCTGAGGATCCTCCCCTGTTAGGGGAGTTTGAGGAACTCATGCATTACTGTGAAGAAGAAAACCTCTATCTAGTCATTGGGTGTGACTCCAATACACACCATATGGTGTGGGGTAGAACCAATTGCAGTGATAAAGGGGCAGTCTTGTTGGAATTTCTAAATTCCTCGAATCTGGAGATTCCACCTACTATAGTGCTGGAAGGCTAGAAGTGATTGATATTACCCTGGGGTACTTTGGGCTTCTAGAAAGTTTTAAAAGTTGGGAGGTTTCCTCTGAACCTTCCCTGTCAAATCACAGGCATATTCTGTTCACTTCAGAGGGTTCTGTACTGGTGTGCTGGATCAGGAATCCCAGGGGTACCAGTTGGGACTCCTTTTGAGAGGGACTGAAGTGTGTATTGGAGAGGGGCCCAGAAATGAAGATGAAAGATGAGGCTGGATTAGAGCTTGTTATTCTTTCTGTCCAGCAGGCCCTAATCTTGGCTTATGAGGACAACTGCCGTCTTAAACCTGTTAGGACAGGAAAAACATTCTCTGAAGTGGACATATGAGTTGAAGTGCCTAAAAAGGGACGTGAGACAGCCCTCTAATGAATCCTGAGTAGATAAAACCCCACAAAGCTGGGAACTCAATAGAGAGGCTTAGTGGAGGTAGAGAAAGGATGTAAGGAAGACCTCATAAGATGGAGATAAGGAAGGTCTCAAAAGATGCATGGAAGACTTTCTGTAACCTTCCTATGTTGGCTAGGTTACACAGGGCTCTTTCTAGGGACTCTAAGATCAAGTTGGGATCTTTGGTGGCTCCTCCGGGGAGGTGTACACAATCCAAAGGGGAAACCTTAGAGCTCTTGCTTGTTACTTACTTTCCTAAATTGGTGGTTACTGAGGAGTTGGCGGCCCCTTCTGCTGCCTGCTGTGCCAAACGTTTGGACTGGTGGGTGGCTGGGAGAGTTGTCACTTATAGGAGAATAGAATGGGCAATTGATTCTTCTGCCCCATACTAAAGTCCGGGAATGGGTGGGATATTCCTAGCCCTCCTGCAAGAGGGATGGAGGATTGTTGTCCCTTACCTGGTCAAGGTCTGTCGTGCCTGCCTGGTGACTGGCTGTGATCCAGCCATATGGGGCCAGGTTAAGGTAGTGTTTATACCTAAGCCAGGGAGCAATTTCTTTAGTGGACCTAGGGATTTTAGACCTGTTAGTCTCACATTGTTCTTACTTAAGATCATGGAGAGGCTGGTAGATAGGTTTTAAGGGATGAAATTTTGGCTTCTCTGTCACTGCATCCCAATGAACATGATTACCAGGCTGGGAAATCCGTGGAAACAGCCCTTCTTCGGCTCGTGGTTTGGGTGAAGAAGGCAATGGATCAGCAGGAGACAGCTCTGGCTGTTTTCTTAGATATAGAAGGGGTGTTTAATAACACATCCTATGACTCCATGTGTGCTGCTCTTTTTAAACATGGGGTTGCTTACACCATTTTATGGTGGATTAGAGCTACCCTGGAGGGCTGCATGGCTGCGGTGACTCTCGGTGGATTTTCCAAGAGGGTTGCGGTGTCTAGGGTTTGCTCACATGGAGGTATGTTGTTGCCGCTTCTATGGTGCCTTGTTGTTGATGGTTTGATAGCAAGGCTCACTGGGGGTGGAATATATACTCAAGGCTGTGTGGATGGCATTTGTCTTCTAGCAGTGGGGAAATTCCCAAATACAGTATCAGGGCTCATACAATGGGCCCTTCATATTGCAGAGACATGGTATGGTGAGGTTGGGTTGTTGGTTAATCCCGACAATACTGGGCTCATTGTATTCACCAGGAAAATGAACTCCCTGGTTTTTTTGCACCACACTTTTTTGGGGTTATTTTATGTTGCTGTGTGTTGGTCAAGTATCTCGGGGTAGTCCTGGATTCTCAGCTGACTTGAAGGGAGCATGTGGATGTCAAGGTAAGGAAGGTTCACAATATGTTATGGGCCTGTAGAAGGGTCTGTGATGTGATGTGGGGCCTGCGAACTTAGGTAGTTGATTGACTCTGTCTCAAACAGTAGACCATCCATCACTTTTGCATCCTTAGTTTGGTGGCCTGGCTGTCAGATGGCTAGTGCCAAGAAAAAACTAAGCAGAGTACAAAGACTTGCATGCTTACGGATAGCGGGTGCGATGTGCACCACTTCTACTAGTGCTATGGAAACACTTACTTGCCTCCCCCCACTGGAGTTGTTGTGAGGTAAGGTCAGCTGCGCATCATCTCTGGAGTCTGGGATGTTCGTCTTACCTTCACCCCAGTTGAGGACATAGTATCATATTGATGCGGTTTCAGCAGTCGGATCCCACATTTAATATGGGGGTCAGTGTTATGAGGCCAACATTTAATCTTGAACCCAGTTATAGGGTTGCTATGTTGGGTAGAGAAGTGTGGACCAGAGGACCTGGGACTTCTCCTGTAGAAAGGGCTCATCTGGTTTACAGATGGGTCCAGGAAGAAGAAGGGCACTGGGACTGGAGTCTATGGGCAACCTGTGGGAAGAAGGCTCAGAATTTCTCCAGGAAAGTGTGCTACAGTTTTTCAGGCTGAGATATTTGCTATCTTGTCCTGTGCTTACGAAATTAAAATGAATGTTAGGCCAGAGAAATGCGTGAGTATTTGCTCTGACAGCCGGGTGGCTCTGAAAGCTTTTCAGGCCACCAAAACAATGTCTCCACTGGTGCAGCAGTGCCTAAAAGTGTTGAGTGATATCTCTACCTAGCACACTGTGGGGCTGTCTTGGGTCCCTTGGCCTGCTGGAGTATGAGGAAATGAAATCGCTGACAAGCTTGCAAGAGGTGTTTCTTTTCAAAAGTTTGTTGGATCTGACCCATCCTTGGGGGTCTGTAGTAGGCAGAATATAAGAAGAAAAATAAAAATCTGGATGGATAACCATCATTTGGCAAGGTGGCAAGGTCTTGGTAGTGCTCAGAGACAAGCTTGAGAGTTGATTTTGGGCCCATTCAGACTGCTAAGATCAGGCTATTGTCCTTTAACAAGACATAAACCAGGGTTGTTACCGGCCCCCTTACTGGGCATAACACCCTGAGAAGACATCTTCACTTAATGGGGCTTGCCAGTAGTCTCTTATGTAGGAGGTGTGGAACAGCGGATGAAACCTTGGCCCACATTCTCTGTGAGTGTGAAGCTTTGGCTTCACTCAGACATGTATATCTGGGTTCGTTTTTCTTGGATCCAGAGGACATTAAGAGTTTAAGTCTGGGGGCCATCTGGAACACAGGCACAGGGTTCCCAGGAACTGGTATCAGATTATGGGGCTCAAAGGGCCTGTTTTTGAGGCCCAGGTGCATCAGGACCGTAAGGGTTCAAACCCAACTGCTAATCAATCGATCGATCGATCAGTCAATCAATCAGATACACTGAATTGAACTGAATTGAATTTATTTGCATTCTTTGAATCCCAAACAGGTTCATACCTAGGATACAGGACAAGTCAGGAGAAATATTACATACACACAATAATAGTTGTTACAATACCACTGATTAAGCTTAGTTTATAATTCTTTATTTACGGTGGAGTATTATACACAGACGAAAGAGTGAGCATATAAATAATTCTTTAGGGCTGATTTAAATTGTTTAGGATTATTACTTAAATCTTTGATACTTTGCAGGAGACTGTTAAATATTTTTATGCCACTTGAACATGGGACTTGCCAAGTTGTATTTTGTGTCTCATGGAGAGAAGTCATCCTAAGTGGTAATTGTATTTTGTTGAACAAAGTGTGTTCATTTGCAGTACTTCTGCAGTGTGTGCATCATGGAAGAAATTATTCCAAAAATTTTGTAGAACATGTCTTCATCAGTAATGTTATGTAAATCAATGGTATATGCAACAGCAGAACAATTTGAATGACAAATTCATTGCTGAACAAGTATAAAATGCAAAAATGTTATGTTTTAGTTGAGGAGGAATTGGACAGTATTGAAACACAAATGGCAATAAGTCCTATGAGACGTTTGTCCTGATTGACTGCTTTGTTTGGGGTGTCAAAAGTCTCTGCTCCCAGGGTATTGAAGCTTCTAAAACTGTGCCTATATAAAATTAGAGCAATAACACAACTCTTTCCTCTAGCCTGGGATGCAAGCGGGTGGTATTTCAGGAATTAGTAGCCATTGGGTTTCATGATCCAGAACTCATATTTTTCCTGGATGAGACCTGGTTTATATTAAATGGGAATTAAACAGCCAAATATTATTTGTGGAGAATGCTGAATGGTAGAGAATGTGAACAATCCATATTCTTTGCAAGAACTGAAAGACATTGTTTGAAGTGAAAGTGCTAGGGTTTGAAGATGACACAAGAGCTGCATCATGTGTTGAGTTATATTTTTGGAACATACAAGGCCTGCTTAGAAGCTGGAGGTCTGTACTCTTGAGGATTGTTTATGAAATAAGCAATGTTGAATGTCAGGGGAAATCTGGAGTATAAACACCTGGTGGAAGTGGGCTTTGTATGTAATTGAGTTCCTGCAGCATCCACCATGCTGCGACTGGAGATTAAAGGCATGCTACATATATGTAGAAAGTCAGTATGCAGAAAGCCATGTATACAATAAAGTCAGTTTATAAATAATAGAATAGTAATGCACTAATAGAAGATAATAGAATACAATATTTTAATATCAGGTACTATAGATATAGCTGCTACAAATTACCATCAGATGCAAACATTTTACCAGAATTACGTAAGTTCAGTCAACTGTGTGATTAATTTTCCAGTAAACTTGTATAGTTACATATTAGCAACTTGTACATTAAAAGAAGTCCTATTTACACCTTGTTTTACTTGTGTTGTTACTTATTGGTTCTGTTATCTTCTTCAAATATAAAAAACTCATTTAATGAATAAGGATGATGATACAGTAAAAATAACTTTAATTTTCTTTTAAAATCCCTACAACTATCTAATATTTTAACTCCAGAAATGCCAACCTTGGTCAGAGCCAAGCTGCCATTTTAGTTTCTCAGAGCTGCTTTTCTTTTATGGGTACATACATGAGTGTGCATGCCCATGTACACACACACAGTGTAATCATGCTTTAAGGTTTCTTGGTTTAAGAATTTCCCACATTTTAGGTACTTACTATGATCTTGACCAAAATTCCATGTAAGTAATGTATAATTTTTTGCAGTTAAGGTTTCTTGATTTTAGGTCTTTCCCATTTTTAAGACATGAAAATGTGGTAAATGTAAAGGTAACGCAATTCCTGTACAGGCCTATTACAGGCCCAGAGGGTTGTAGGAGGATGAAGCTCTCATATTTTGAGATAGTTGGTGCATGAAGGAGGTGTCTCAACTGTCTGCATCACCATGTGCCCCCACAGTAATTTGGTTTCTATACCAATTTGGAGCCTCAGTTTTTGAGGCTTGTTTTTACAGCTTTGGGGTTTGGCATGTGTAAATAATACTGTGATTATGTGCACTGGAACTGGATCAGTGTCAGAATTGATTCCAAACTATAGCAGCAGTGTACTATCGATACTCAAGATTCACAAGTCTGAGGAAGATGAGGAGGATGGAGTAGAAGACTGAAGGAAGCTAATTTGAAACCCAGCAGTTGAAGTTGTCACATTCTATGAATGCAGATGGCACCACTCTGACATCAGCCACTGTGACCATAGAGAAACTCTTATCAGTCAGTGAAATATGTGAACAGTGGAGAAAGTGGTCACAGTGATGAAGAGGCAGATGAGAAACCCCAATTCCCATTGCTTGGTGAGCAATTTAATTGTTTTGAAGTTATCAGGATATACTTTTGCTCCTACATGATAAGCGATGCCAGTTTTAGCAGACCTGAATGTTTGGAGACTCAAGAGAGTGCGAGCAAGAGAGATGCTCTGTATTAAATATTTGGAGAGATAGTATCAGTGCCCTCCCCCCATGACTTAGAATTATTAGCAAAGTTACCACAAATCTCTTATAATTCAGCCTTCAGCTACAGGGACGGAGTTGAGTATTCTTTACATTTCTGAGGTCCCCTGACCCACAGGGCCTGCTATGAGGCCTGCAGGGGCCTTATCTACACCACTGAGAGCGAGATGTTATTCATTCATCACACCTGACCAACAAAGCAGACATCACTCCTTCATTGTTTTAAAGAATGACATCACTGGTATACCTACACACATGGACCTCATTTTATATTTAGACATTAGTTTGTAGTGTTGAATTGTTCTAATATGAGTCATGTTTTGCAACACCAGTGTTAAATTGTTCTAAATGGAGTCGTGTTTTGTAACAACACATGTTACTCTTTCCAGATATGCAAACAGTAGAATGGACTCATAGAATATTTTGTGCTGTGAAACACTGATTTTAGTTTACTTTTGGTTTTTTCTTGCATGTTCCAAAAAATAAATGCAGTATAAAAATATAAATATAAAATGGATTGAAGAATAATTATTATTATTATAATTCAGTTTTAGAGAGAATATATTCTTTTTTTGTAGCCACAGGAGTAATTTTCTCTATCATTCTGACACAACCTCCATTTAAGGATTTTTATCAATTTAAGGCATAAAAACTTGTCCCACACATTAATCTTAAATGGAGTCATACTGTTCAAGATGTTAAAATTTAGAGAAAGCATTCCTTTCAAATGTTCTTGAATGTGTAGTTCTGATCAAACAGCAACAGACCTTACATGCTGTTGGGTAGTTAGGTACAGCAGTTTTTGTAAAGGTAAAAATTTGACCCAGGTACAGTACCACAGATGCCTGCATATGGGCATGTGTTTGATGGCAGTTGTTAGCATTATACATGTATAGATATTTATTAAAAGTCTTGCTAGTCGTGCAGTAGTGTTGCAGCAGGAATGCCTTGATTACAAGTGCGTCTGTTTGGTCCCGCACCAGTGATGTAGTCTGCTCTGTGGTCAGCGGGCGAATGCCAGGAGAGCATGCGTGGCGAGAATGCGCGTGGAGGACTGGCAGCTGGTGGCTGTACAGTGAAGAGGCTCACAATGCTTTGTCCGGTTGACTGCGAACGAAGATGTGCCTGCGGAGATGTACCACTTGGATGTGAGGCAGAGACTGGCCGGAGGGCCTCTGTGAATTACAGCGGCTCGTGGCTGATTTAGTTGCGGGCCAAGTGCTGCTAACGGCATGCTTGGCTGGGCTGCAGAGTGGCTGGTCCATGCTGGGCATTGCGGCCAGCAGTCAAACATTGTTACTCCTTTCTTGATGTGTCGCGGACTGATTACTCCCTTCTGATATCTAGTCTAATGATATGTGCTCCTTCTGTAGTGAGCATTGAATGCTGCATGTTCCTTGGAAGCTGGCTTTTTATCTGTGCTCCAGCTGGTCTGCCTGCTGTGCCATTGGTTAGCAGGCAGGTTGCGGGCGTGGTTTGGTGAATGGCAATCGATGGCTGAGGACCTGAAAAGGGCCATTTTGCTAAAGCAGAGCATGGAGAGATCTGCTTTGAGGCAAAATGGTTGCTGGATGTGTGGGGTGACAGAGGAAGGAGATGTGCTGTGTGGTAAAGCGGTTTCTGCCATGTGGATGTTCCCACACATGATAAAATTTTAGACTTCATCCATGTGTCAGGACATGAATTACATGTAATGTAGAAACAGTGAATATGATGTATGAACGTGTGTGAGGTTCAATTGAAGAGACTGCGTAACATCAGAGTTTTTGGAAGACGAGGTTTGTAAGCTGGTATTAAATGGTGGATAATCCATTAGTGATGCTGTCTGTTGGTAATTATTTTTGTTCCATTTCAGATGAGTTGCTTGGGTTGGATCTGAACAAGATCATGAGTAGTGATGAACCTCATGCATGGGTCCTGCCAGGTTTGGATCTGAATCTCGACTTTGAAGCATTCCTAGCAACAGTCACTGTTCCACCACCCACTCAGCAAGCCCCGCCATCTGTAGAACTAACGCCAGAAGAGATTTCTTCATTTATCATTCCACCTCCACCAGCTAGTGGCAATGACAGTTTAAATGTAAGCTCCAGCATGTTTGAGCTTTAAACCATTAGAACGTTTTATAGCATTTGTGCTCCTTTTTGCCTTGATATTTAAAAAATGAATAGACTACTGTGCTGGGACAGTTTTTAGAACCCTGTGCATATACACCACAGAGGCCTTTACCGTGTCTTCCATAATCACTAATGCTGTAAACTATTTATTTTCTTCAGATATTTTCACTGTGATACGTGAGAGATGATTGTATAATTCAGCAGCAGTCCTTTGTACGGAACACAGAGTTTTTCTACCTCATAAGATTTATGATTCTCACAGCAGTGCTGATGATGATTCCAGTTTCCTGGAGACTGATTCTATGTAGATTGATATATAAGTACCAGTGTTTCGTAGGAGCTTGCTGCCTCCATTTTCAGGGTAAACAAGTGCTTTGTCCCTATATGAACAGCCCCATTCCAACCACATGATGGTGTGATCCACATAATGCGTGACACTGCATACAAACTCTTCTTTAAGTAATGCTGAAATGGCTGTATAGTGCATAGTGTATATTATTGGCTGATAGTGTGTATTGTCCTGCATTTGTTTTTGTTGTGATAATGAGAACTGTGGGTTTTAGATATTTAACACACAAGCATGAATATTTTTTAGAAATTTATCCGACTTGCACTTGTTAAAAATGGGCAAAAATATGTATGTGTACAAATAGTACAGTGACAGTTAACAAATATGTATAGTAATGAAGATGAGCATGACAATGATATTTAAATGATGTATTAGCGTTGTTTTCTCCATCTATTCTTTGGCTATCCTTTGGTTCTTACTCCTATAGGGTTCTGATCAGTAATCTTCTTAACTAGTTTTGTATCTTCCATTCTGTTAAAAAGTCCCTGCAATTCTATTCTGTGTGCTTTTATACATTTAACAATATCTTCTCCTTTTATCAAATTCTGCAATTCATTATTATTTCTTAGTCCCATCCTTCATTAAATTTAATTGGTGCAAATGTCTTCCTTAATTGTGAAGCTTCCTTAATATTTGTCTTTCAAAAAACCAGTTGAAAGAAGCTAAAACTGAGAAATTGGAGCCAAATTGTCAAATATAGAAGAGCCTGCAATGACCTGGTGCAGAATACCAAAACCCATGTAGGGTAGTAGTCAGAGGAAGAAGAAGTTATATTGTTTTAAGATACAGTAAGTTGACTTCAGTGGTGACTTTTTCCACTAGAAAGGCAGTGTGGAGGAGGAAGTGGAAGGGAGCCTGCACTGTAAACAGTAATAACAATTATGTTGGAGTATAGGAAAGGCATTTATATTGTACAAGAGCTAATTCTGTATTTCCTCCTCATAAGTTGTGTTGGATGGTTACACAGTGGAGGCATTTCACAACATGATATGATGTATGTATTTTGATCATGTTCTTTAGCAATACACATTTTCATTGCCTTCTGGCTGTCCAGAATTGTATTGTCTTGTATGCCCAGAATTGAAATAATTACATTGTTATTAGTTACAGTTACAGACCATAAATTTTGATCTATTGCTTCTTGGTATATTTAATGTTGCTTCTACTGCCATGAAAATTATGTAACAGTGAATGGCGGGATGCAAAGGATACTGAAGGAAGTGGCTGTGGCATATTTTAGGGTAATATGCAGCATTTCTCTTTCCCACTGGTAAAAGAGCCATGGCATGTCATTGACCACTGAACCCCTCCGAGTGCCAAGGTTGTGTACTGGTAGAACTATACCTCTGCCTCCCCACCATGCCTTCATGGCATGTTATAGGGTGACCTAATATGCAGTAATTGTCTGTTATAGTCACTCCCTGGGCCAAGATTGATGGAGACATAATTTTTCCTGTGGTTATACTGTCTTCTTCATATTGTGTCAGAACCCATTCAGCCAATGGTTCATAGTAAAATGCAGTTGCTGGAAATACTTTTTCCACACATATACAATCTGTTTTAGGGTGAGCTGGACAATACATATGTCAGCATTGTGGAGAACCACGAAAAAAATACTGGTAACACGCAGAGTTCATCCAGAGTCATAGAATATCCAACTGTAAATAGGAAAGGTGGAACTTTTTCATGCTGTGGAAAATACCGGGATAGCCCTGACAAAAGTCAGGCAGAAGAAATTCATCCTCCACCCAGGTGTGGTTCAGAGAGCTTGAAACCACCAGAACGGCCACCAAAGTCTGCAGAACATCTCCAAAATGTGTCTGTAAATCAGCAGAACAATTCTGTATCAGGAGCTAACCATGATTCACAGCCTCCATTACTGCCACCACGAAGTGACTCTATTCACCCCCATTCTTGGCTGTCTCAGAAGAAACCTCCTCTACCACCAGTCTCATCTCAGGTAGGTAATGCATAGTTAGTTTCACTGAGTGAAAGATTTGTCTGTAGTTAAATGATAGTTATTTATTTTTGTCTAAAACAGATTGCTCAAATGTAAATTAGTCTGCAATGAAGCTGAACTAGAGGAAGTATAGTTTCTATTTCTGAAAATTAACATGGAAACTGAAAGGGCTGAAACTGTGAATCATGCTTGAATGCTGCTGTCATATCTCCATTCAGGCTTAAATTCATAGCCTGTTCTTGAAATTTATGAGATCTCACAAATTTGTACACATTGCATTTTAATGCTGTGTGTTTTTAATTCTTGTATTTGTTGATGATGAGAGCTTGGCTAGGTGTGACAGTTTTAATGGAATTCATCCTATTGTTCATTCATTCATTTAGTAGTCTGTCTTACGACAGGTCAAAAGCCTCTTCCAAAGCGAGCTCTCTACATAGTGCGATCCAGAACTTCCTCTTTCAAATGAGAGTACCCTCTCCTTTTCTTAAGTTCATCCAATAGCTTCATATGTCTTCTTCCTTGTCTTCCTGTCACTTCTATCCCCCCTTGTATCTTTCCTTCAGTAACCCGTTGTAGAAGGCAGTTTCAACGCAAAATGTGACCAATCCAGTTCGCCTTCCGTTTACGTATTTCATGTAGGATATTCCTCTGCTCCTTGACTCTAAGCAATACTTCTTCATTTCTCACATGATCAGTCCAACTGATCTTTTCCATC
>Ga0268261_10001129_pt1 | contig 18027 bp, 13 predicted proteins | sample TergutNc150P1_FD_190353 | JGI IMG/M metagenome (GOLD analysis project Ga0268261, IMG submission 190353) | Nasutitermes corniger P1 segment gut microbial community from laboratory colony in Florida, USA - Nc150 P1 (SPAdes) (version 2) | ecosystem: Host-associated > Arthropoda: Insects >...
AGGTCTCTGCGACGAGCTGATCACTCGTCCAGAGGAGTCCTACCGACTGTGCTGCGTCGTGTGTGATCTAGAAACATCAAGAATGGGTGCTCCATATATATATGACATTAGTCACCTAAGGGTTAATTTGAACAACCTTGATAGTATGATTTGATGTTTACACAGTCTTCTGGGATATGATAGGGTGTTAGTTGGTAATTTTTTGCTGACTCTATCATCAGGAGAGTCCAAAATGTATGAGTGTATGCCCTCTAAAATGTCATTAACAAATTACCAGTCACCACAGTGTCATATCCCAGAATCCTGATCTTAAAGCTTTACATTAATTGGGTAATAACGGTATCTTGTGGCAGGCTGGGATGTCAATCTTCATAGAATATTCAGGGTAAATTGAGATGTCAATTCTAACCCATATATCATATTGGTGGGTATGAAAGTGCAAGAGTACTTTTAGTCGCTGGAGTGAGCACTGCAGAGGGGGTGAATCATCAGTTGCTGTGCAGTAATGATTATGTCCATTCTGAAACAAGCAGTCCAGTGATAAAAATATTTTCTTTATATGTAGACAACTGGGATCAATCTTGTAGGAATAACAGGCTCTTTTCTTGACATACTGAGCAAGTTGTGCATGAAATGTGGAAGAAACTTGATTCGCTTCAACCATCTATCCTATCTTCAAATCTTTAAAAAAGTTTGTCAGTTGTAACTATGAACCTGTGTGTTTCAGATGACTCTGTATAGGACCGGCTGTGATTTAGTGACTACAATCTTGGACATTTGATCGGCCATTATGAAAGACAATCCGGTTTTATGTTTCACGTTTTACATTTTATTCCACCCAGATTGTCGTTTAGTATTTGGAACAAGTCTCACTGTGTGGTGCATCGAAATCGACCCAAGAGGAATATACCAGTGCCTGTATATTGATGTGTAAATATTGGAATGGACCTACTAATTTATATTGTAATTAACATTTTAGTTTACCAGACGTTAAGGAACGTGTGAATAAGGTTTATTTCCAGTGCTGCAAGCTTTTTTTTTTTTATTCTTTCTTTCTTTCTTTTTAATTTGTGGACATGTGTGTAAGTTCTGCATTTATTCAAGCATAAAGCATCCAGGTCAAGAAATTTTGTGGACAGATGTAAAAAAAATTCTGCACTTATGCAAACACATAGCAGCAAGGTCATGAAATTTCATGTACAGCTGTGGACAATGGTTTAGGTGCCACATTCCAATAAAAAAACAGTTGGCAGTGTAGAAAATATACTGTCTTTCCTGGAGTCCCTTTTCCCACCTCGTCTCAATACACATGTAATATAAACCTTCAGTGGCTGAGGTGTATGAACCATGTGTGTAACTTCAATTGCTTGCGTGTCATATGAAGATGGGGGCATACACAGTTTCACTTATTAAGGGCCTGTGCTGTTTGTATTTTTATAACTCTTAAATCTTCCTTTTGCATTGTTTTGTAGTTCTATAGGTCATTGAATATTATTGTTACTTTCTTTTTCTTTTCTGAAAAACTCTTGTAAGTACAGTGTGTGTGTGTGTGTGTGTGTATGATACCTTTTTCATATATATATAACCTCAGAATTTTATATCCTTGCACATTTGTAATACTTGTTTACTTACAAACAGTATTTGCTGCATAATGTTAGGTGTGTGCAGGGTCTATCTGTATACCAGATTCTACATACTAGCTTCAATAGTTCTATACTTATTGCCATCGGACTGAGAGGAAAAAAGTACTTTCATGAAGCTGCTGAATAGTTTTTAGTCTATAGAGTATTATTGGAACAAAAGTTACATATTTTGCCAAGACATATTACTATATATTATTTGAGAATCATCAACTAAGTGGTGCCAGTATAGCTGTTTCCTCATAATTTTGTTTGTTCACTCTGTTTTGGTTGCGGACTGGACTGTCCAGTTTGTGCTGCCCAGCATACAGTTACCTCCACGCAGTTTGGGCCAATCCTAGAAGGTTCACTCTCAAAAAACAACAAAAGGAATGCCCTGTGGGCATATTTGTCCAATATTTGTGGCCTTATGCACGTGTGGTCCAACCATTTACTAGTACAGTGAATTTTTTATCATGCTGTTTAGTCACAATGGTATTCCATGACAATTGATGGTACTGTTTCATGTTGCTTTGCAATTTACTTGATTAACTTTTGGCAAACCTCTTAAATTACATTGGAAGAATGAACACTTCTGTAATAATTGCTGTTATTACCTCTCATCTTTATTTAGTAGCGACTGCACTATAAGTGGAAGGTAGGAAGCTTGTAACATCAGTTGCATAACCAAAAAGGATATAGTTATAATGGTAGTGAGGGATGATATAGATTGTGGCCACCATATTTCTTGTATATGCTAATGTAGAACCCAATGTCAGGAACAGTAAATGAACAGAAGCACTGAGCTGAAAAAAGAAACCAGTACTTTACCAGCACAAATAATGTGCATGGATGTTGGAGAATATGCAAGATTTAATACTTTAAAAATAACTCCAAACAATATGCAAACCAAAATCTGACCGCCATATCCTGTCTGACTAACAAACATATAAATGCCAGATACATACATGCAAATGATGATTTGTTGTAATTATTTTCAATAGAAGTACATTTTGTGCCCCATCTGCTTTCAGTTGTTTATCAATATAGCACTTCTGCCGAAAGAATTGGTGTTTTGTTCAGTTCATATTGTTTTGAAACAGTCGTTCACATTGAGGGAGGAACAGAGGCAAAGAGTGCTGAGGAAGATATTTGGGCCCAAGAAGGATGTAACAGAGTGGCGAAGGCTGCGTAATTAGGAGCTGCATGATTTATACTCCTCACCTATATTGGTGTGATCAAATCATGAATAATGAGATGGATGAGTGTGTGGCATGTGTGGGGGATAGGAGGTATCCGTTCAAGGGTTTGGTGTGGAGACCTGAGGGAGAGTCCGTCGGGAAGAGGGAAGTGTGGGTGGGAGGTTAATGTTAAAATGGATCTCCAAGAATTGGGATAGGTAGGTCTGGACTGGATTGATCTGGCTGAGGACAGGGACAGGAGGCAGGCATTTGTAAATGTGGTTATGCTCTTCTGGGTTCCATAAAATTTGGGGTATTTTTTGATTAGCTGAGAACCTGTTAGCTTCTCAGGAAGGACTTTGCTCTGTAGAGTTACTGTTTTGAACTAAATCTGTGGACCATGTGGTCCGGACCAAATTGTGTAGTCAGTATTGTCATAGGTCATCATTCACAGGGCAAAAGAACTTGCAGGTTTTAGTCAGCAGGTGCTTTAATGTTGTGATTCAAGGAAGGATGGTGTCAGAGTTTGTATCCTTGCACAGCTAAGTGACTTGTGGAAAGACCAGTGAACCTGCCTGACACTGAATCCATTCTTCCTGAAAATGACTTTGGGAAACAACCCATCCAAAGGGTCTGCAATAGCCATTTTATTATGTTTTGTATGTCGGTGGAGGCGGTGTATGTGACAATGTGGCCTTGAGTTAATAAAGAATTTGAAAGGACATGAGAAGGTTTTGTGCCCTAATTTGAAGTTTTATTCTGACATTTGCCAGAATGGACACAAGAAAGTAGGTCCCTATTTTTGTTACATTTGCATTGTTATGTTTTTAATTAATATAAAGACACGTTCTGAATTTAGTGGGAGTAATAATTTCTCAAATGTCGTTTTTAAAGAAATTTGTGTTTACTGTCATCGGTAATTATTTGGACTCCCCCGGATTTGCAGATGATTTAATGGCAATTTTCTTATCAGTTGCATGTATGTTATGTTATACGAGTGTGTACAGTATTTCGTCTTCGTTGCGTTTGTCTAGACCATTGGTACCCAAAATGTACTGCACGTATCGCAAGGGATCCGTAGGTATATTCCTGTAATGGGTGCTGCGAATTGCACTTCTTTTTCAATTAAAGGAATACTGTTTTGATGATGATAATGGAGAATGTTATTTACTTGGCGGTATATTTATTTCGTAGGTCTATCGAATTAAAGACACTTCATATATCCATGAAGCGAGGGACATCCCTTTTAATTAAGGCACAATCATGAAATGCGTTATATCGTGTTCTACTGGTATGAATATCCGAAAGGCCATTTGTAAACGTACATTTTTAATTTTGGATGTCATTATTCCGATGCCCTACATTTGCGTGAGCAATGATGTGAGAATCCGTGATTATCTTTCGAAGCCAAAAGTAGTACACGAGCAAAAAAGTTTGGGAAACGCTGCACTAGACCATTGTCAATACTAATGTTGATAGAAGCATTCAAGTTCTGCATAGCATCGTCAGCATTGACACGAAGTGACTAATGAGTGCTTTGGAGGCCTTGCTGAAGCCATATTTTAAGGCATTGACACTAGGGCATCACTGTGTTGGGAATTTATATGAACTTAATAGCGCGCAAACAAAATTTTGTATAGGAGAACATACATTTGATACTAGCAGCAAGAGAGCTGTTAGCATACCACGGATCATACAGTGCGATATACCTAAATGACGCCACGGGGGGCGTACACCGGTCGGAGTGACAAAGAGGTCTGTTTTGAGTTCGACAGTCTTGACTGAAAAATTGAATTACCTGTACTGTAAAATTATAATATTTTCACTGAAAGGATAAATGTTAATTCAGGGCACAATGGCCAAATTGTAAAATTATTTGTATCTTCGCTTAGAACCGTTCATAACACCCGGGTACTATGTTCATCATAGTGGTGAATTCGTAATTGATCTGTGACTAGGGGAATTTTGTAGCACAGCCGACAGAACCTGGATCACAGATCATTTAGTACCCTGGATGATCTGTGATCCATGTGTTACGATTCTTTACATCCGGTCACTGGTTGCAGTGAGGTTTGTTTTGCACGTGGGAACAGTTTTCTATCAGTACAAAATGGATAAACCTGTGGTATTAGCCAGAGTTATGAAAGTACTGGGACGTACTGGTTCGCAAGGACAATGTACACAAGTCAAAGTGGAGTTCATTGGGGAGCAGAACCGACAGATCATCAGAAATGTAAAGGGACCTGTTCGCGAAGGTGATATTCTCACGTTATTGGAGTCTGAGCGAGAAGCAAGAAGATTGCGGTGAATGACTATTGGTAAGTGAAAAATTATTAATTTGAAGTCCCATTTATGGTGGTGTTGCATTTAAGTTCGGCGAAAGTGTACGCATGTATGTCAAATCATGTTTCTTATGGTGTCCGACATTTTAGGCATTACCGAAGTGCGCTTTGTTGTGAATGAGTGTCTTGTCCTGGAGATCAGGACGTATAGAATCCTCATTATCTTAAGACACGCAGGTGTTTCCTGCCGTTTGGGAGCATTAGAGCACGTGGAGCTCTAGTGTTAAAATAGATTATTATAAGAGTTGTTTGTTTTCCGGGGGAGTAAGCAGTTAAGTATTAGTGGAGCTCTAGTGTTAAAATAGATTATTATAAGAACTGTAACTTTGTTATGTTTTTTTTCCGGGGGAGTAAACAGTTAAGTATTAATACGTCAAGGACATTGAAAACTTGTATGAGTAGTAGTTTTAAGTGCTGTATTTTTACTGGGATGAAATACATTTCTCTTCATTATGCGTTTCCTTTGTTTTAAGTCCTTTTGACATTACCAATTTGTCACTCAGTCTCTTTCTTAGCATTACACTAGTGTTTAATAGTGATATTTTCATAGAGTAACTATAAAATAACTATGACTCAGGGTGATTTCACTATGGTCAGTGTACTTATCACACTGTGAATGTTAACACCACATAATTTTTTTTTTTATAAAACGTGATATATTTGTAACATGAGACATTTTATATTTAACCATTAGTAATATTGTATGTGCTTATTAGGCAGGTTGTGCATGTTGCTGGCCACAGGTAGCCTTCCGGCAGATGTGAAGATTACTAGAAAAATTACCAGCCTGTATCTTAAAACTTGACTTGTCTAGATAATAGATGCTTCTTAATTACGCATTCCTTGCACCTGCATGGAAGGCCAACATTTAGGCACTGAGTTTTTTTAAGAAACTGTAAACTTGAAACCTGAGTCTCCTGTGCAAGGTGTCCGAAGGGGTTTTGACCAGAATTTTCAAGCCTGGCACTGATATCATTGAATTTAAATCAGTTTCTCTTCAGTAAACACTTGGCATTTCATTTGGGTTATTTCTTGGACACATTTTCAGTAATTAATGATTTTGGCTGCATTCCAGGAATTGAACATGGATCCATGATCTCTTTGCTCAGCATTAATTTCTAGACCCTCCTTGGAATGTAGAATCTAGAGGAGCCTGTAGTTACATGTATTGTGTATTTTTAAAGCAGTAAAGTGTTAACGGTGTCTTTCAAATGAATGTTGGGAAGCAGCTTGATTGAACAGTAACAAGTGGAAGTAATTGAAATGTATCCCTTTTAATTGTGTAATATTTATGTGACATTATGCAGAGTGGAAGATAGGCTTGAACAGAGAGCTAATATGACTTTTGGTTTGGTGACTGTGTACAGTCTATACTCATTTCTCACAATTATCTGCCAGACTTGTTCAAAAACTCATGCTTTATTTGTAAACATAATGTAGTAAATTAAACAAACCAGATTTGTTATTGAATCCAGATGTGTTTGAGAAATAATACCAGAAATACCTTCACAGGTACAAGATGGCAGTCATGACTGGTCACCATATTATAAAATCCACCCAGTCTAACATTTTATGGACATGAATCCTATGTTTGCTTCTTCTGTATTTATTCAGGTTTTGCAGTGTGTGGGGTCGCATGTTGACATCATACTGCGTCTCGGTCATGAAGGGTTCCAAAGGAATTTTCTTCTGGTGTTAACATCATGTGAATTATAATGTCAAAGATGTAATTGTGTCTACTATAATAAAAGAAAAGTCAAGATACCTTGTTTAAATTATTTGGCTACCTGGAGTATTCATTGCACAAAAGTGGAAATTCATGGGTTTACACTTTAGGCCATATAATGTGGTCATATTCATGAGGATGTAAGCATTTTGTTATTTAGATCTTTCAGTGTTCGTGTTTTGTATTAGATGCAAATTATGTTATATATTTTAAGTTCTTAACACACCAGATGTCAGGATCTTACTAGTCGCAATGTGCCCGAGTTTTCTATTATAATGTTTATTGAAACATGGTCTTACACAAAACAAAAGATTTCTGGGTAACTAGTTTCACCTTTCTTAACAGGCCATTATCAGACCTTCTTGCATATAGGAATGATATCTCATTCCTTTACATGTTATAAAATTCATTAAAACAAAATATATAAATTGTGGGTAAAATATGGAGTGTGGTGAGGTCTTTTACTATTATAAATTTAGATATAAGTAAAACTAAAAATGAATAAAACTGGTAGGCATTACATCTGATGTGCTGAAGCATACATCTATCCTTTTCTTCCAAGGCACTATAAATATCCAATTTTAAAGAAGTTACTTCAGCTTAATAATAATTCCAGTTTTAATTCATGGATACTCCTTAAAAGTTGTTTTATTTGATATTTGTCTTCTGATATTGAATTCTGTAATATGAAAATATTTTAATTTAATCAATTTATTATTAAATTAGAAAATTTAACATTACAGTGATCCATGATATAAGGTATGAAGACGTACTTGCATGTTGCTGGCGTTTTTACTTCCTGTTTCTGCCTGTAGAAGGTCTGTGTTTTTTAAAGATTTATAGATTGAAGTTTGGTATGTGTGTTGTGCCAGATACAGTTGCCTGCTGTGATGTAGAATACTGGTTACTGAGAGGGGTGCTGGCCGCAAAGCTAGTCGATTAACATTCTTTATGTAATATAACTTGCAAAAATCTTACATGAGGTCTTTGTCATTTAGTTGATTTCCCTTCTTAATTTTTTCCTTCATGTCCTTGTACATTCCTTTTGCAGTAAAATACATGATTTCACTTATATCCATCATCTTCCCAAAAGTGTGACATTTTTCCAAAAGATGTTGGGCAAATTTAGAATTATCATTGTTATTTATGAATGGCTGTAAATGATTTTTATATCTTATTTCAAAATTCCTCCCCTGTCTGGCCTTTGTATTTCTTACAACAGTTTAAACATGTTAATTGATAAAACCACTGTGATGAAATTTGTTTTCTACTATGCTCGAATGTTTTGGTTTCAAAAAGGTTGCTGTATAGTGTATTTTGTTCTGTAGGCTGTGTGCAAATTGGCCCCCTTGAATAATCTTGTGAGATGTGTTTCGTACCCAAAAAATGAAAACATGACCCATTTTTGTTTTTGGCTTTCATTATGTTTTATAATATCAACATTTTATATTTTGTTTCCCAATGAAATTTATTTCATGGATTGAAATAGAATTATTATATAACATATACACACGTAAACCCCTCTCAGTAACCGGTGTTCTACATTGCAGTAAGCAGTTGTATCTGGCACCACACAAATACCAAACTTCAGTCTCTTAAATGTTTACAAAACATTGACCTTCCACAGGCACAAACATGAAGCACAAACACCAGCACAGCATAACATGTATGTCTTCACTGAAATGACAAATTTTTAAATTTAACAATAAATTGATTAGATTCAAATATTTTCCATATTCAAGAATTCAGTAATTATAAGTACCAATAGGAGGAAGACAAATGCAAATTAACATAACTTTTAAGGACTATCCATGCATGAAAACTGGAATTATTGTTACAAAGCCAGAGTAAGATACTTTGATAAAATTGGTTATTCATAGTGCCTTGGAAGAAAAAGACATTTGCTTCAGCACATCAGACGTAATGCGTACCAGTTTTATTAATTTTTATTATTCATATATATATATATATATATATATATATATTATGAGAGGGAAATACTGTGGTAGAATTTTTGCATGCAGTACAGCCTTTATTTTGTATCGTGCACACACTTTCAGAATGGCATACATGTAAAAATTGTGTGTCCAGTATACTGTTCTTAGCAGTATTTGTTTCTGAATTTTTGGATTAAGCCTTGTAGTAAAAATCTCGTGATGAGCAGACTCTGGGAGGGTAGCCCACCATTATGCTGTGCAAGATATGCATCACACTTCATGGTCAAATGGTAGCATGCCTACTTCAAAATCAAGATGTCCTGAGTTTTACTCAGTCATGAGGTTCTCTGCAGTTATCCTGTTACTTCATGAACATTCTGTAATACTATCTTATGCCCTTCCTTTCCAGTTTGCCATTCAGAATCACTGTCAGTGCACTTACAAAACACTGCCTTTCCTCCTCCTCAGTAACTCACTTACATGGATGTTTGTACGGGGTCATCGAAAAAGATGGACGGGATTTGAAACCGCTGTAACCTAAAAAGTACTGGATGGATTTACACATTTGGCATCTTAAAATGTTCAGAAAAGTTTAAAGTTTTAGACTTACCTTAGTACATTTGTAAATTAATTATTTTAAATTAACTTTAAAATTAATTTTAAAATAATTATTGTAAAATTAAACTTAATTTAAACAGCGGAGGCGCTTGTCGTTGACGCGGGAACCGCAAGTGGATGACCTTGAGACGCTGGGGCGATGTTCACGCCGGTGGTGAGTCATGTGCACGTGCTGGGAAGGGGGTGACTTTGGAACAGTTACGTCATTGTCTTTCAGTTTTAATCACATCAGCCATTGAAACTGTAACATGAGACATGATTCAGAAAACGTGGCAGGAGATTTTGACGTCTCCAGAGCTACAAACGGTGCACATATTGAAATGTACTAAGGTAAGTCTAAAACTTTAAACTTTTCTGAACATTTTAAGACGCCAAACGTGTAAATTTGTCTAGTACTTTGTAAGTTATAGCGGTTTCAAATACTGTCCATCTTTTTCGATGACCCTGTATTTATCTGTGTTGTCTTTTGATGGCCTAGTGCTGTTACTACAGGGTGAAAGATTGTGGACTCCAGGTACTGAGCTACACAGTGTTGTTTTCATACTGTTTATTTTTAATGTGGTACATCGGTGCAGTGTATAGCATGTACATGATGATGGCCACGCTGTGTCTTCAGCAGCCACTTCTGATACCAGCAATGTGCTGCTTGATTAATTCCTCAGCCTTTGTGCGATTGGCAAGATTGGAAACTTTAGCTTGAAACTTTGGTCCTTTGGCTGCTCCTTTTCCATTAAGCATTGCACATACTCTGAAAAGTACAGGACATAGCAACTCAAAATTGGACAAACAAGTATAATTTTTGGAAACAGGATACCCAAAACTTCCCATTCATTATCATGACATACATGAGCATATTCATGCCCTATGTGTTCACTTTCACCATCATTACCTCCAGATGACCTGTCATGAGTATACAAAACATAATCATGTGTGTTTAGGAGTCTTATTAAGCAACTGCATCCTCTAGATTGATACTTGATTACAGTTACCATTCTTTCAACACGTTCTATCCAAATATCTTTAAAATTACATTCTACAGCCAGGTGTATTTAAATTATCCATGAACCAGGCTGGTTAAAAACAGTAATGCCAACTGTTGCTGTATCAGTGAGTGTTCCTCTGTATTCAGGAGATACAAAGTTGGAGTCTTCTCCACGAGGCTTTACAAAACAGGAGTGATAACCACTCAGCAATGCATGTATCATTCATTAGCAAGTAGAGTAAATTCAAACAGTGAACTGAGGCACAATCATTTTAGTCCTTAAATATATTCATATAAACCCCACATTAAAACAAAGAATCACGGCCAAAGAAAGACTGTGAATAAAAACATTCTTTTTCTGCAGTAGTAACAGGCTTGGTTCCAAAACCTGAATAAATCAATGACTGCTTCACACAGGTGCTGTGGCACTGGATTTAGTCACTACTACAGCAGCATTCCAGTTCATCTGCAACTCACCATCCTTTGCAGCAGCAAGTTATATTCTTGTGATAAGCACAAGTGGTTTTCATTTCATATTGAGTGGTAAATGTTTAAAATAATTACGTGACAAACAAAATGTATTTAGTAGATGTCCATGCTACAAGTCGGAAGGTTGCGGGTTCGATTCCCGATGCTGTCATTGGAATTTTTCATTGACACAATCCTTCCGGCCACATTATGGCCCTGGGATTGACTCAGCCTCTAACAGAAATGAGTACCAGGAATATTTCCGGGGGTAGAGGGAGCTGGTGCGTAGGGCTGACAACCTTACCACCTTCATGTGCCGACTGTCTTGAAATCTGGGAGCCTGAACCTCCTGGAACCCTCAGGGCCTGTCCAGGCCTGTAATGGGATTAAAAAAAAAAAGGATGTCCATGCATTGACATTCCTTTAGCCTTGACTAGCTGACTGATTTTCACAAAACTTTGTATGAACAGTATGCCACTGGAGATCTCCCGAACACCATACTTGTTAGTTTCCTGCATTCAGTAACAACAGCATCACAGACATGCGCAAATGAGGTGGGAATGATGCAAATGACAGTTTATGAACATGGCAACTATGCATGCTTTACAAATTACATTCAACTAATTTAATGTGCACTGAATTTATACTTAATAAGGTCAGAAAATAAGTAAAGCCACAGCATCTGGGGAGATCTGTCTATAGAATATTGGGGTTTCAAGGAACACAGTTTAGACAGTGATGAAATGTGGTACTCACTGGGGCCCAAGTTGTGCCACCATGTCTGGTTCGCCATGCAACACCATCTGACCACCCTTCTCATCCCCGACAGTCAGGAACAACAGTACACTCTGGGAGAAATGGAACACATTTGTCTGAACTGGGTCCATTGACAGTCTTATAACTGGGCCTGTTGATCTTTGTTCTGTATCAGCTGGATTACATTATTTTAATGTCTCAGAAACATTTTTCATGCCATAGGCAAAAAAAAAAAAAAAAAAAAAAAAAAAAAAAAAAAAAAAAAAAAAGGTATCAACATTGGGGGGAAAAAAAGTAGTACCACAGTTACAATGCAAATAGCTGCTTTCATTAACCCTTTAAACGCTGAATTAAATCCCATCTGCTGTTTGCTGGCATTATTAGGAGCTCACCATTTTCTCCACGTTAGCAGGATAAGGGTTAAATCGTTAACCCTTAGGCTACTAATGTCATATATATATAACATTAATAGCCTAAGGGTTAAAATAAAGATTAAAATATGCCTGAAATGTTAGGGAATAAAAAAAAACTGGACACTGTGAAAGCAACAAAAGCAAAGACATATAGAAACCACATTAAGTCTACAGATCAGGTTATGGATGTTGTAACTTCACCAGTTCAACAATACATCTGTCAGTTATTCAGTAAAACTTTGTTGTTATCAAGCCCAAAATTCATTCACTGTTACCACTACCATGACTGGGCCTGACTGTTCAGCAAGAGAAGCCAATTCCATCTTCTACCCATTTCTCCAAGATCCATCTTATATGATCTCCCATCTGTGGCTACAGTGAGCACATTTTCTGCCCTCAAGGTGTGTTTCTTGTTACTCAGTGCCTGTTCACTGTTTCATCGCATTCTTATTTTTTACACCCCAAAAGAATAGAAGGTAAAATTACAGTTTCGTTTATTGTATTCAGTAGACTTTTTAAGACGGCAGTTCCAACTAAGCAATAACAAGCAATTCCCATGTTTCATACTGATAATACAAATGGCATGTAATTTACTAATCGAGTGATTTTACTTGTCTATTTACCTGGTCTCCCACCTCATTGATGAGGATGCTCATGAAGTCAGAATCAGCCTCTTTCCTGCAACACAAGCACTAGTCACAAGAGTTGTACCTGCTTTAATTCCATTGCTTATGTTGTTAATTCATAAAGGGTAGTAGAAATTACAAATTAATAATTACACAATTTAATAATTTATTTCTGTACATGATTTTCAATGTTGTGGATTCTCCCTCACTGTTGGTATAGTTACCTACGCTACCCAATGAACAGCTGAAGAATTGTTGTTACAGGCATGAGAGGGGGTAGAACATTTTTCTCTTCCATGCGGCTAATCAAAATTCAGGCCGGACAGCCTCCTATTCAGTGGATATTGGGGCTTCCCCAGCAGCCACTCATGTCCATTTAGTGTGGAGTTGAAAAATGCATGGAACACCCTCACTATACACAGAGCTCAGTGCCTGTTTGAAATATTTCATGACATAACTGGAAGAGGTTTCATGCTCGCTCACTCATGCTTATATACCATATTGACTGGAATATAAAATGAAGTATTTCATCCTTACTTCTCATAGAAAAAAATTTGAGGTTGCCATGTAATCGTGCACATGGTTGAACATGTTCCGTACAGTTATTTTCTTGAAAATTAAAGACTGTAAATAGGGTTCATTTTATATTTGGGTAAAAGTGGCACGTGTGTGTGTGTGTGTGTGTGTGTGTGTGTGTGTATTAGTGACTTCTGATCATTCCACGCATCAACTCTGATCATGGAAACACAGCCTGTGGTTGAAAATGGTATTCTGCTCAACAAATATGCAGCTGATCAATTGAGAAAAATTTGGTGCCTTTTTTTCATTCTGTGGGAGCAGGCAGATTTAGAACCCAACACATTTCGCTCTGATACATGTCAGTTACCTGTGAAGTGAGTAGTAAACTGGTGTGGGCACCTGCTGCTTGATACTAGCAGCTTCATGTACTGCTAATTCTCGAAGCACAGTTTGCAAGTTCTGCAATCACAACAGATTTGTATCAAGATAAACTGTTCTGTATCACATAGTTAACAAATCTATTAGGTCATTGTAAAGAAGAGAGACTTAGTTGCAGCGGTACTTTTGGTGATAGAAATTAACTAAAGGAAGGGGTAGGGAGTTGTGTGGAAAGGGTTTTTAACCCTCTGCACCCTACAGCATCACAGTAAAGCATCATGAGATTGCTTGGTAGGAGGAAATGCTCCCTTAGGGTTCAAGTTTCTAGTTTGCTTTAGAAAAGATGATTGTGTTGAGAATTGCAGGTTTGTTTTAAAAAACTGGCCAGCAGCCAGAGGTTGGAAGGGCATCCATGTTTCCAGCTCTTATATTAACATTTTCAAATTTGTGTGGAAACATCCAGTGTATTGCTTTGTGTATTACTTGCCTGCTGTTGGAAACTGCAGATGTTGAAAATCAGTACTCCTTTAATAACGTACCTTGTTGGCAATTTTGAGGGACCTCTGCATTTTGTCCACCAATTGAACATGGTCTGCAGGCCCATTTCTGGAAGTAAGAACAGCTCTTTTAATCCTAGACTTAAGTAGTGTAAGTTACAATAGCAGTGTTTCCCAAACTTTTTTCTCATGGACCCCTTTTGGCTTTGAAAAATAACCATGGATCCTCAAATCCTTGCATGTGTAAATATAGTGTCCAGATGATAGGCATCCAAATTTAAATATTTATATCTGAGAACTGATTTTAGATAGCTATGAATACATACCAGTAGCATACGTAATACTGCATTGCAAAATTTGATCTTTATTAAAACTAATTAAAAATCATACAAAATAAACCCATCAACAATTAAAGAAGTTCCATGTTTCCTTTTAACAAAACATTATTCCTTTATTTAACAAATTAGGAAACTTCAAAGAAGCTATTATAGAAATGTATCTACAGATCCTCTGTGAACTTGTCGCGGATCCCTTGGGATCCTTGGAGCACATTTTGGGAACCACAGAGTTATAGCAGTTGTGAAGTTGGCAAAGTATGGCATCACAGTTCGTATAATTGATTGTACATTCTGTATGTACCATGAACAATCTCCACAAACCTTATAGCACAGAAATACACTTTTTAAATAAAAGCAAAGTGAATGCATGTAACATATTGTAGCTCAAGGTCTATCTGAAGCAGCTAACCACTTTGCAGACTGGTGTTAAAAACATTTTATTACAAACAGTATACACAAATGAAACGCTAAGAGAAATACAGTATTCCAAGAATAATCTGTAAAGCCTACTTGCCTATTAATGGAATTGTAGTTCACCTCATCATTAGATTTGTAATTTGTTTTCTTGCAGACCTTATTTCACATACATTGTGCTGGTACCAAATTTTCATGCCACCACAATGTAACTTTGCATTCTGCAAAACTGTTCAGATAAAAATTTCAGTTTGCCCAGATCCATTATCATACACCATTTCATGAATAAAATGTTGCTCCTGCAATACACGTTTGTGTGCTGGCCATGTTGTTATTCCTAATTGTAAGAAAGTCCAAGAATGACATTCATATTAGGTTTCACAAAACTGGTTAGGTGGTGCAACAATTTAAATGGAGAAACACACAGAACTGTGATTCTACAACCTCGTCATTTTCCTTTTTTAGGAAGGAAAGAAGGCAAAAAAAATGTTCTTAAAACAGTCAGATGTGGAAGTGCAAACTGGACTGAAATGGCTCATGACGGGGTCCAGTGGCAGGTTTTTAATAACATGGATTTCTTTGCCATCTGAATAAATATCAGTTGCTTTGGGGGGGAAAAAAAAGAGTTAGCAAAACAGTGATTGCAGCAGTATGCCCTACTTCAGCAAAGCAGTGAGTTGGTGTTCACGATGCAGACACGCTGACAGGTGTCGCAGCACACGTCCTCCCGCCAGGAAATACAGATTGATCTTGTTCTTCTTTCCTTTTTCTGTACGCAGCAGCTTGATGGTCTGAAGCTGGCTCAGGTTTGTTACATGTGTCCCACAACACATGTTGCTCTCCACTCCCTCAATTGTCACAACACGCACTGGCCCCTTATGGTCATCTGGCAATCCTCTTGTCCTCACCTGTGGTAGACTAATGTCAAGTAGTGAAGTGCTCTTTCAAATGGACAGAGGAAACACATTACCAACAGACTTATGACTGATGAAGTGTTTTATTGAGTATACTACAATTAAAATCATTACTGATTTATGTTACAGATGCAGAGTTTAATCCAGCACACTTGTTACAAAGTATAATTCTGAAAATTTTTAAATTGTCTTAAATTAATGAAAGATGTTGGAGGCAACTTGCATTCTGTGAATGAGAAGTTGTTACCATACTTCCCTGACAAGATGTACTTAGATTTTGGAGGGTGGATTTTGGGGTAAGATTTTTTAATACATGTGTTTACAACAGATGCAAAATCTGTAATGATGTCAAACATGCTACGAGATTTAAAATCAAATCACTATATTATTCCTCTTTTAATGAAATTAGTAACTCTGGATATCTAGCTGTATTTTTACTCACTTTTTTGAGCTGTGTGTCACCTTCCTCATACACTGTGACAGTGACTGGGGTTGCTGCCTGTATTTTCCCATTGACAAGTTCCTCTAGTTTGTCCAAGTCTAATGGCTTAACAGTTTGGGTATCTGCAGACATAGGAAATCATAACAGTTGTTGTACCAGCCAGCTTCATGAATTGTTAACAATTATCCATAGAGTAACGTAGAAACATTATTATCCTTCAGACAATTCCACCACTGTAACCAGATTACCAGAAAATATAATGTAATACATAATGGTACAAATTGGTGTCTTATTTCTGGTCACATTTTCCACCAGAAGACCTGTCTGGCTCCTCGAAGAAGGTTGAATATTTTGTGTTATGGTTTGGAAACCACCAGTGAACAATGAACTGCTTTCAAGAATTGGTGAAACTTTGGAAGGGAGGACTTTAGTAAAAGACCTAACCATGACAACGGACCTTGAATCTAAGTCCATATATTAACCCATTGGCATACTACTTTTTATAACACATGGCACACCTATAAATACTAATTTTTAGGCGAAAGTGGCAATTTTGTTCATTTATATTTTATTCATGCAAAATTAATTTTTATTGACTTCAATATATACCCCTGTTGTGCTGTGATGTTGGGTTGGTCTCTGAATTGCGTCTCACAGCTGGCTGTGTATTAATGGACCTAGCGAGCCCGGCCGTCTCACAGACGTCTGTGTATGCCAATGGGTTAAGGAAGTTCCAGGGTTACAGTAAAAATGTGTTATGTTAATCAAAATGAATCACTGTATGATATATTACCAAATTCTATGTAGGACTCATCTTCTCCCAGCCACCAGGATGTAGTGGGATAACTGAAGTGTAGGTCTGCCAGTGCAGTGATGAGGTGTTGGCCTGGGAATCAAATAGGAATACACAGCCTTGACCAACAGACTCTAGATTACAGACTCTAAAGGATAAACCCTTAACACCACTGGCTGCCACTCTTTATTATCGTGAACTTGTGCAATCAAATTCATATCTTATACTATGCACTCATCTGCCTGATTCACTTTTCAAGATGACTGCCCAAAATATTTTTTCAACATTTCTTGCTTTCCCTGTTTGTGGTGTTAGTACAACCTATGACATATATTTGACCACCCTAACAATATTAGATTAGTTAAGTAAACCACAGAATTTATCCATTCTCTGCTTTGCTTATTATATATTTGAAACATATGTGAATGTGGTCTGCAGCTGGTCCAGTTACATTGATATGCAAAGTGTCACATGATATTAAGTCAGTTCAGGATTTAATTCTTGAATTTATTCCCAGTCAGCAGTGTCATTCAGTTAGGAACACAGATCCAGTTCTCAACTGTTACATGACTGTGGATGTTCCTTGTAGTTCCATCATCACATGCCAACAGGCACAGACATATCCAAATGGCATCCTGTTACATAACGATTTTTGTGTATAAACACAAAGTAAATAGGTGGCTAATTACCTCAACCTGTCAGGGCTGGCAAATATATCAATGTCCATGATGTTCTGTGTAAGGTTATTATCCATGGTGAAATGATTCAGAATGTGCATCAAAACTAAAGGTGGTCATTTGAAACCCACAGTAAACTGAACTGTATATTAACCCTTAGGCTACTAATGTCATATATATATATATATATATATATATATATATATATATATATATATATATATGGAGCACCTATTCTTGACATTTCTAGACCACACACGACGACGCACCACAGTTGGTAGGACTCCTCTGGACGAGTGATCAGCTCATCGCAGAGACCTCTACCTGACAACACACAACACTCACAACAGGCAAATATCCATGCCCCCGGTGGCATGGATATTTGTC
>Ga0268261_10001130_pt1 | contig 18022 bp, 11 predicted proteins | sample TergutNc150P1_FD_190353 | JGI IMG/M metagenome (GOLD analysis project Ga0268261, IMG submission 190353) | Nasutitermes corniger P1 segment gut microbial community from laboratory colony in Florida, USA - Nc150 P1 (SPAdes) (version 2) | ecosystem: Host-associated > Arthropoda: Insects >...
CCCCCCCCCCTTGTTATTTTACATTATGTATTCTCCTGATGATGGTTCAAGCAGAGCTGAAACATGTCAGAGAAATATAATGTTGAATAATATGGTATATGTGTTGCCTAACAAATGTATTTTATTGGAATTTAATAACTGGGTCGCTAATATATTTCCTGGAGTGCAGAAATTATGAGCTCATTTTGCATTGTTTCTTATCCTCCTATGTAATTTAGCCATAATTGTTCAGTTCTATATTTTTAAGTGCAAGGTCTAAATTTATGCCAGTTTTTCGTGAATTGCCATGTATATTTTGAGTATTATGTGTGTTGTGGTTTCCTGCATTTTGATACCAGTAGCCTGTTATATGGTTGTCAGCCTTTCAGAGCAACTTGTTGTCTGGTAATATAATTGCTGTCATAATCAAGAAGACCATGGTCAAAATCAACACCACTGGTAGAACCTTAAATCTTACTTTGTCTATGCACTGTTATGTTTTACTTTTTGTTAACACAGGGTTTTCATTATATGATGCTGCATAAGCCCATCATAAGCACTGAATGTGTCTATCTAGGCCAGTACACTTTTACAAGCATGGTCTTAGACAGTGTCGTAATTCAAAAATCCCATAGAATAGCATATATGATTTATCTCTAAACAAAAGTTGAATGTATTAAATTTACACAGTATAAGTTTAAAACATTAGGACATATTTTGAAAAGCACATGAAGAATATTCTGATGTTCATTACTAAATCACAGATGATTGAAAAGTTTTTGAATAGTTGTGGAGTAAGCTTGCATAGTATTTGTTAGGTCTATTATGCATGAAGCTATAACAGTTTCCTCATCTTAATATGTCATTAAAGTGTGAGAAACTTTTCACAATGGGGCAGCAGTGACTTTGGTGTAGCAGCCAGTTTTATTGGTGGCAGACTGATCCTGCAGTACAAGTGACAAGTGGGCAATACAGCAAGTGGCTTCTTGTATGAGATGCATGCAGGGTTTCTATATGTGGCACAGTTGTGCAAGTTGTAGAGTGAGATGTGAAAATTTTCACTTTATTTTATCCAGATAGTCTGTGTAAATGATGAACCACTTTCAAACAATTGATGTGATTGCCAGGGGTTCACAGGCCTCAGGTGCCAAGTTGCTGTGCTATGAAAATTTTGTATGGTGGCACCTAATATTTGTGGGTCTGTAGTATGGAACTTGCTTCATGTCACCCTGGTGACACATAGAATTTGGAAGTGGCTCCCGGATTCTTTGGAACATTTGTGCAGCCTTGATGATAACACAGTTTGAACTCACAAATCCCAGTTTAGTAAGAGGTTATGTAAGTTTTAATTTGATCATATTAGGGTAGTGTTAGGTCTTGAAACCACAAATTTTGAGAGAATTTTTGTGGTAGAAGACATCATGATGTTGCATGTTCACATATGATGAACAATATTTTGCATTTATTTTCTAGCACAGTGGATGTGTTTGTCAATTAATTGTAGGAAGAAAATTCAGTATAAATATAACAGCAGATTTGTCTTGCCCATGCCTTCAAAGGATGCTGCTAGTTAGAAACTAATTAGTTTCAGGTGTTCGGGTTACTGAAATTTATGAGACACTAGTCAAAGTACACATTTTTTGTTCAGGCTTAACTTAAACTGTACTAAAGTAATTAAATCGATTATAGATCTGAGGCCAATGCTGAATTATCATTTTCATTAAATAAGGTTCTAGACATGAAATGATATCACATGTTTTCTGTTATTTACTTCTAATATCAAAACATGTGGAGTTCATAGTGACAAAGGAGCAGTGAACACAACTTTCTCTGTACATTCTTCAGTAGTGTATGTGGTCACCTAGCAAACATTGGACAGGGGTAACCAAAAGGCATGAAGATAAGGAGGATTTTGTATTCTGGGTATAAAATGTTTATTGGCCAGTGATAAATAATAGTTACATTGAAGTATCTTCTATTTCAGAATATATTGTTGCATTTGATGACTACTACAAAACAAACACACGGGAAAAGTTCATCACTGCTGCGCTTAATGGGTCTGATGTGGCGAATTGGAAGATTCTGATGAGGAACAACCCAGCAAGTGACTATCCCAGTGATTTTGATGTTGTTATGGTAAGCTTAAACATGTTGTGTTAGTTGGTAATGATCACCCAACTAATAACTCTGTTCTTATAATTAACTGTGTAATTTAAATTTGTAAATTACCTGAAATAACTTGTATTTAGTTACATGATTGTTACACAAACCAGAAATTTTAGTTTTCATGAATTACTGTTCTGTCAGTGTGACAAGAATGATCAGACATATTTTCTCTTCTGGCACAGTAAATTCAGAAAGGTACAGTGAACAGATTCTTGCACATTTTTTGAAAATTTAAGTGATCAGGAGAAGCACTGTGGTTAATTTTTCCAGCAAGATGGTGAAACCAAACTTGGGACCATAACCTGTGGCTGCCTCGCATAATAACATTTTTTTGGGGACACAGTAGCTAGTCATCTATTATGGTTTGCTTATTCACCGAATCTCATGCCATGTGACTATCATCTGTGGAGATGTTTCAGATATGTTGTTTATCAAATAAGTCCACACACACAGGTCAACCTTAAACAAATTAAGTGGCCTGAGGTATTGGTTTATAGAAAGACCATTTTTAATAGCATGTTGAGTAGGTGTCAAGGGTGTCTGTGGCTTGTAGATGGTCATTTTCAACACGCGCTTTAGGATGCAATATGTTATTTAGGCTGTTAATATTTATTGTATAAGCTTATTCTGTGTTAAGATAGGCATTGTGCAGCTGCACACATGTTGAGGGGTTTTGTTTTCACAGCTTGTGGTGAAGATACTTGGGGCTCATTGTTATCACAGGAAATGAACAGAGAATGAGAATCAACTAGAGTGAACATTATGGAAATTAAATGTAATGATTTTGGTAGAAGTGACTTGCAGTATAATTTTACAGGTTCTGTTGGTAGACACCAGCCATCAATGTTGCAGTTTGCTCCCACTGCAATAAATAGTAACCCAACCTTCTAGTTTTAAAATACTTCTTGCACTTCTGCGTCTTCTAAGATAACTGCCCAAAGTGGCAAAGATGTTGACATTAAGAGAGTAAAAATGTCTTGGTATCATTAATCATCATCTGTAATGAAATGATTAGGGAAGAAAGTGACATTGTATACACACATGCATCTTGGGCTTAGTACAGAAAATACCAAACCAAAAAAGTGGGAAGACAGTGCAGTTAAAACCAGGAACTGAACTTATGGATCATGTTTGTAAAGGTAAATGTGACAGAGAGTGCAAGGTATGGCCGTTTTTAAACATATATTTTTCTACTTAAGTGTCAAAACTTATTCATCGGTACTGAACCCTTCACTCTAATGTTATATTATCACAGTAGTTCACTCAGTATTTGCATAAATTAACTTATACCTGAGATTTTATTCATACACTTTCAGAATGAACATTTCACTTGTGAGCAGTTTTATATTCATGAAGTGAATAGTATTGTGTTACAAATTTTTTATTATTTGAACTCAGCAGCTTGTCTGGGATTTACTTTGGTGGGTGCTGCAGTAGCAATGTTTTGAAAAAGAAGTGACTAATAATCATGCAGTCACTAATCGTTTTGCTGATGATATACATGTTTGCCCCATAATCATTGCCCTTTTCATTTGTTTAAGTTTGACCCTTCTCTCTTCCATCCCAAACACATCCATTATCATTCCAAAAGGTGACAGTGGTGGGTTTTATGATATCTCCCCCAGACTTCTTCAGTAGAGCTCTGTTGTGATTTGTCAACAGTGAAGAGCCCTGTTTATAGCAACAAATAAGTTTCTAATATATATTTAATAAATTCTTGACATCATAATTTTATGAATGCCTTTCATTACACAGAGTATGATAAATAACTGGGTTGGTGTTTTATGCAGCAACTGGCAACTCTGGTAAATTGGCTGTGTTGGATCATGTGGCTATATGAGTTAGAGGTTTTGTGTCAAATATACTGATCTAGATGTGAGGAAAGTGAATGATAAGGTAAAAAAAAAGGCAGTTGACTGTGGAAAATTGCAGATGAACTGAACAAGAAGAGAGAAACTGAGAGACTGATTTTAACCAGAGACCTGAACTGAAGGCATGTGTCAAAATGGTACCAGAGAATGTCAGCAGTGAAGAAAAAAAATTTCCAAGTTCTCCAGCAAAATGGTTACAAGAACATGACCTGTTGTGAAGAATAGTGGCTTTGGTTCTCTGGTATACACCGAAAAAAGTGCCCCACTTTGCAATAAAAAAGCCCATACTCTCCAACATCATAGATAGTGTGAATGTTAGGATAATTGAACATAGAATTTTTAATATTGAATTGAACATACAGCAGAAAAGGAGATTGGCATGTTGCCAATCTCCTTTTCTGCTGTAAACGAACTGTCTTGAAAACAATCAGTGCAGTCCTCAAGGACCCACTAATTTTGGAATGTTTAGAGTGCCACATTTGTCAGAAAGGACTAAATCTTTGGGGAGAAAACTAATACAAGTGTTAGAAAATCCACCATACTAGCCAGATTTGGCCCTATACAGCTTTCTTCACATTCGTGACACTAAGAAACCTGCTTGAAGATTCTTATTTTGAATCACCCTAAGATTAAGGAGCAATGTAATGACAATTCTGAAATGACATACCACAAACATCTTCTTCAGAATCTACAAGTGATTCGGAGTGATTTTCCAGCATTCTTTCTAGATGTGGCTGGAATGTTGTAATTTGTGTATAAAGTCAGAAAGCAACAGCTTTGAAGATGACCAGCCACACTGACTAATCTGATCCAGTTGTTTAATTGTATCTGATAAATACACAGGATATGCATTGTACACTTGGGAATTGGGGTTCTTTTCTTGACAGTGACAGAGATCTTCCTCCTCCATGATGTTCAGACCTGCTCAGGGCTGACCCAGCCCCATCTTCATCCAAGGGTGAAGCTTTACCTCCACTCTACCATACCTGTTCATAGCATGGTGCCAATTAAGCACAGGAACACGCAGAACTTATCTCATAAAGGATAGTGCAGCATCATTTATTTAGAAAAAGGTGAAAAAATATGTGAAACATACAAATTTTCCATGTCACTAATAAACATTACTCTTGTGTATACTGCAGTTGGAGGAAACTGAGAAGTTAAATGGACTGGCAGCACTTAATAGGCATCCATCAGTGCGACGTGTGACACCTCAGCGAGTAGTACATCGGACATTGCAGTATATTAATCTCACTGATTCCAAGGCAGATTGTTCAGGCTCTGGTTGCTCCTATCATACCTGGCAATCGTCTCGACCACTGCGGAGATCCAGCTTAGCCATTGTATGTGTCATATATGAAAATTCATATAGTACACAAGTAGCTTTGATCTTCCCATAGTATCCCTTCCCAACTTCCATCTACTGATACACACAGGATCTTTCACAAAATGTTGCCAAGCTTTAGGATGTTATTGTATGAGTCATTTTGAGTAAAAGATACTGTATCACCATATGTCCGATTATCAACCATTATGCAGCTACAAGCATTTTAATACATGTATATGATGGTAACTGAAAATTTTACAATATGTTTGTCCTATTATACTGTGCACCATGAAAAGAAAATTGTGTCAGATGATACCGCGAAGGACGCGTTTTTAATTGATGTCACATCAATGAAAAATGTGTTTTTTTGGGGGGGGGGGGATAATTTCATTGTTTCATTTATGCAGCAGTGGACTTTATGATTTACTGCAGTAGTTCCTCTCTTGGTTTGGTGATTTTTGCTAGTAGTTTGTTCCTGTTCTTCTACAAGAATTAGTTAATGGGCTTGAGCTCTGTTGACCTTGCAGGTGAAGCTTATGGGCCAGTGACCTATTAAATAATTAGAATAAGAGCAATTAAGATGCCAATATGCAGTTGACATGTTAATAATTGAACTGTGATGGTCACTTTTACAAATATTATACTAGAGTAACGGGGGGTGAGGGGTTAAGAGGAGTGGTATTAGCAGAGGTGGAAGTAGTCTGAAGCTGGTTCATGGGAACTGATACCATATAGTATTCAACAGTATCTTGAAACATTAAAAGGCTCATAGTGATGTAATAGTTGATAATTGCCCATGTGGTGATAACAGAATGTTTTACTCATAATGACTCCTGTAGTAACACACTGAAGTTTGGCACATGTTTCATGGAACACCCAGTATATCTATTCTGGCTAAGGTTATAGGCTTCTTAAATTACTTCATATTATTTAGGTAAATTTATTTCTTATTTTGAAGTTTTTGTACAAATATGGATCATTGTACTAGTGTATGACGAATGTTAAATTATTATTCTACATACTTCTACTTTATATTATAAGCTACCAATATATGCTTGAAGTACACTGCAAAACATATTTGAACACACAGTCAGACTTGGTTGTAATGAGCACCATGCAACTGGATGGTTTTGCTTAATATTGCATTTGTTTGTAATAACCATGAACATAAAATCCTGCATGTATTTTATAGTAAGAAAAAGTTGTAGTAATTACATGTACCCATAAATAGAGAGTTTGTTTAACATACCTTATGAAAGGATATTGAAATGTACAGAAGGAAAAATTTATAAGAGAACATACAGAATGTTATTTACAGATCCTGTGGATCATTAATCACTCCCTTTTTACAAAGACAATATAGAACTGTTGCCTCTTTCACTTTCAGTCTCCTAGAATTTATTTCATTGCACTTAGTGCATTAAAAATGGATCAGAAATTTAACTGTTTTAAAAAAAGTTTTGTCAGTGTTTCCACAGCATCAAGAGCCTGCAAGTAATTTAGTATGAATTTTGAAGTAATTGTGTCTTCAGTGCATGCAGCATTGTCTTTATCACTATTGTCTTTGTTTAGTGTAATCTGTGTCATGCCACTATACCCAGAAGTTATCAGATCACCATCAGAATGAACAAAATTGTCATTGTCATTTAAATGATCAGAATTTGTAATTTAGTTTTATTTCAGTCATTCTGATAGAGATAGACCATCTTCATTAACTTTATGAAGCCTAGTGGTTGGTCATTTTACGTACCACCAGATTTAGCATTCAGCAATTCTGCATTGTGCTCACATTGTGTTTGTGTGTTTCGTGTGGATATAGGAATGAACTGCAACTTTTACCTTGTACAACATCAGCTTATTGGTTTTTTATAACCAAGGTAGAGAGCGGGCACTGCACAGTATGCACTGAGTCGTATATAAAACAGATTACATTTATTCTCTAAAGGGTTGATGTTTTAGTCACTAAACAGAAGTGCTAATGATAAACCTTGTTTCCAAAAACTACATATGACCATTGCTGATGTACCACTCACCCATTTATCTTCCTTCAAGTGAAGTGAATCCAGTATGGTCACACTGCCACCTTATGCTCATTCACTTCAGTAATTCATTTTCATAAACAAAAATTGCCTGAAATAATTCTTGATGCTTTTAATTATGACCTTGTTGATTGGCCACAAAACAGGAAGTTTTGTTTTGGGGCAGGACGACCAGTTCCATGTTGAATACATGGTGCACATAAGGATGTGCTGGACAGTTGCTGACTAGGAGTAAAGTTTTTTTGTTTTTTATTCTTAGCTCATTGTTTCATTTGTGCTCTTATCATAGAATCACTTATTTTACAGTCTGCAAAACAGGTGAGTCTATATTCCTCAAAACCACAACAGAGATGTACCAGTTGATACACATGTACATATTGTTGAAAAATATCAGAAGTCATCACACCTTGTTACTTGCTGCATATTCATTAGGAAGCGTTTGTGTGCTTTTGAAACAATATAGTTTATGCCACTTTCAAATGAAAAAAGTTTTTTGCAAAGTCGAGGCACGTTCACTGTCTCTCTCTCTCATGCGCTCCCTCCAACATGCATGCATGCGCACGGTAAAGACTGTACTACATGTGCCATGCTGAAAACTGTTGGTGGTATAAAGTTATAATTTCACACAATTTCCTTATGTTTCGTAAAACTGGAAAGAGCCCATGCTGACACGCTTTTCTTTACGAACTCTGGATATATTTATGATTACCACATTATTATTGTTGGAGAATCGCATATTGTAGTGAGGTTTCCACTCTTATGACATCCTTACCGATTTTAATAAAGGTGTGGTTATTAAAAATTATTATTTAGAAGAGATAGTACACACATACCAAAATATTCAGCCACAAACCTACCATTTTGCATGTCCTTTGTGTAGAGTACATAAAAGGAACATTTGGTGGGGAGATTATGCGTATCCATGCAAAAGTTTCTTTCCTGAAACCACCAGAAATGTTTTGATCATATGGATCATATGTGGTATGTACTGATATCAGCCCATGGTTCTTCCTCTAAGTGAAGCTAGAATCAAACTTGAGTAATCTTCTTACAAGTGATTTATCATACGAAGAAGCATTAAATACAGTGCTGAAGTCTTTTGGGTTGTGACAGCATGCACTTTGTTAGTTTGGTACCAACATTTAAGCAGAATCTGCTCCTGTCATCTTTTAATGTACCGGTATAGTCTGATGAACTACTTCGGTGTCACAGGCCTGAAGACAGTGATTGTCATAGTTATTACCTTCAGAACCTAAAGTCTAACAAGTACAGATCTCATTACGATCGCAGTGAGGTACATGAATTCACAAAAGCCATGTCCAGAAACTATATGTGCTTAAAATTAGAATGCACTTTTCCACGCTTTGTTTTTCGGGGTAATGAAAAGGTTAAAAGTTTGTGAATGTTACTCTACATTTTATACAGCAAACAAATACTTCTCCATATCTTTCATGGCAGTTTTTAACAGACACCTATTTTTATTTCACCAGAACAACCAGTTTTGGCAGTCTACAGGTAGGCATACTAGCAGGCGGCTGTTGAGAGCTGTCCCAAGGCAGATTACCACAATACTGCAAGCAGATGCCCTTTGGAGTATGGGAATAACAGGTATGCATTTCATGAGGTGCAACAACTGTTACCAAGCTATTATAATGCTGTACTTCATTCACTCTGTTAACAGGATCTGAAGATGTGTCACCACTAGTACTATATCTGGACATTGAACATAATCTACTCACTTTGATGAAAAATTGTGTTTAACATTTTTTGTGAATGGTGTAATATGTGGATGAAGAATATTATTTTGGACTTTGTCCATTACTGTAATTTATTGAACTCACAATGTTTCATAAGTTATTTATGCCTCTATCTTTATGTGTATAATGTGAAACAGAAGATGTTACTTGGTCAGCCATGTGAGGGACCCAGCAGAATAGGTTTTATATTATGATCAATTTAATCCACTTTCTTCATAGCATCCATCCACTTCCAAGAAGAGTTTCTTCTCCTTTGTCAACTGCCCTCTCTCCAAGAAGATTCTGTACCAAACCATTTTCATTTCCATTTTCCAGTTACCTGTGAGCTCATCATGATCTCTTTCACTTGGTCTCTCAAATAGTCAGTTGGGGGCTGTGTAAATTATGCACTTGCTTCATTATGTAGTATACGTCTTTCTTAATTCTGTCTCTCTGGGGCCCATATATTTCCTAAAGGGCATTGTTATTGTACGTGTCCATTTTAGTAAGTCACACAAAACAAGTGTTAAAATGACCGAACTTTTGTAATATAAAGAAATCTTTTATATGCTCTTGTAAGGGAAATTTTACATGTCAGAGGAATTTCAGAAGTTTTCTGTGTTGTGGCATTGGTAAGTAATGGTTTGCATGAATGAAATTTCCTGTGGTATATTTGTGTCTGCTGTGTGTAGTAGGTAGGCAGGCAGATGTGGATGCTTATGTGATACTGAGCTGTGGGCCAGGAAGGAGTACAAATTAGTTCCAGATGCGTGGGTGTGAGGACAGTGATCAAATGCAATGTTTTTTTTTTTATGTTTGTACCGTGCATTTCTAATATTGAAACTCTTTTATTAAAATCCAGCTAATGCACATTACTTGTTGCGTCAACTCTAAATAAAATTAAAGTTACAATAAACACTCCAACATGTTTCGGTTCACACAGGAACCATCTTCAGGGAGTCTCCCAGTACTTGGATAAAGCTATATATATGGTTTTTTTTTGTGTACACGACGATGGTGACCATTGACTACGTCACCATCGACGTGCACACAAAAAACCATATATATAGCTTTAGCCAAGTACTGGGAGACTCCCTGAAGATGGTTCCTGCGTGAACTGAAACATGTTGGAGTGCTTATTGTAACTTTAATTTTATTTAGAGTTGACGCAACAAGTAATGTTCATTAGTTGGATTTTAATAAAAGAGTTTTAAATGCAATGTTGTTACTCAGTTCCAGACTTTGTCCATCATTTTGCATTCAAAATAGATTATCACTTTTTAGGAACTGGATCAACTCACTCATAAGTTATTCTCAGTCTGTGGGCTGGTGACTGAGAATAGCTCTTTCTGTCAGACCTAACTCAGTAGGTGCCCTCTGTCCCTTTCACTAGGGGACAGGAACAGATTTAGTTCCGTAAATGTCATGCCTTTTTTTGAATATGAGCTGATTAGGAAAGCACAGAAACCAGATATTCCCATCTTTAGAACCTTTTAGAATTGGCTGAAATTTCAGGTGTAGAAAAGAAAGTTATGTATGTCAAAATAATCTCACAATTAGACTCAGTAGCTGGATTATGTTGTTACAGTGGGTGAGATTGACAGTCCAATCTGAAATACAGGTTTACCAGAAGTTAAAATCTACATTGGTGGAATACATAACATAACCAATTACTAAAATCACTCACAGTCACATTCTTGAGGCACTGCCTTCAGGTATCCAACATCTTCTCTAATTAATTTTGACAGAGAAAACAAATTTTTTGAGTCATCTCAGACATTACAGGTGTGAGTAGAGCCCACAAAGCAGCATCTTTTAAATGCACCTTGGTCTCATATAATGTCAAGTCATTTTAAGTGCATTCACAAAATTGTGAAAAGTGACCATTAGCTTCGTCATGTTTGTCTGTCCATCTGCAAGGAACAACTTGGTTCCTACTGAACAGGTTTTCATGAAATTTGATATTTGAATATTTTTAAAAAATCTGTTGAAGAAATTGAAGTTTCATTAAAATCTGACAAGAATCACAGGTACTTTGCATGAAGACCTAAGTACATGTATGATAATATTAAGCTCATTTCTTTTTAGTATGAATAATGTTTCAGAAAAAAAGTTGTAGAGGAAGTCAAAATACACATTTTATATTCAATAACTTTTTTATGAAAATCATGCCATTTATGAGGTAATATGGAAAAATATGATGGAGCTAGACAGGCCACAGATGACAGTATAATACGGCGCATGCGCATTGCATGCTGGATAACTAAGACTACAGACACACACTCAGAATATATAATACACACTGATTTTCCATTTCAGCAGTGGTTACACATATGTATATTGCCTGTCTTGTTATTGATTAGCTGTGTTGAATTTTGTAGGAACTGGTGTGAAGGTTGCAGTGTTTGACACAGGCTTAGCAAAGACACATCCACATTTCAAGAAGATAAAAGAGAGGACCAACTGGACAACTGAGAAAACGTTAGATGATGGTCTTGGTCATGGGACATTTGTAGCTGGAGTAATTGCTTCAAGTCAGGAGTGTCTGGGCTTTGCGCCTGATGCAGAGCTGCATGTCTTCAGGGTCTTCACAAATAATCAGGTAATACAGGAAGTTGGTATCCATTTTTTTTTTATGTGAACAAGGGCCTGTTTTCTCTTCGCTCTCTTTCTCTCTTTTTATCCTCCCCTCCAGAGTCAGACTTTAAGTTTAATGTGCATTACCGCGTGATTTAAGTTTGTAATGTTTGCAACAAATTCAGTCTGATATGATATAATGCTTAACCATTTTTATAATGTTTGTAAACTTTTTTTTGCAAGGTAAAGGCAGGCATGTTAAAAAGATGCTGAAATAAGTGCAAGGGGAAAGTGTTTGCATATTGGTGTTATTTTTTAATATTCTAGCTACACAAGGTAGAATTCTGTCAGAAACTTATAAGGTGCAGGTGAAGTTTCTGTTAATTTGAAGCACCATGCCATGAAATGTGCAGGGGGCATGGAGATAAAGATGTGCACATTAATAACCTCAACACCAGGTGAGAGTGGTCAGGTTCATACTTTACTCACTCTCCCACAAAAGAAAGGATCCCCAGTACTCTTGGAAATTAGGCATCTAGATCTAGCTTGCACATAATATTCAACAGAAGTAAGATCTGCAAAATACCCCTCTACAGCTGCAATCGCCTCTTGATTCGAAGAAAAACGCTGACCAGCGAGGAAGAGTTTGAGTTTTGGGAAGAGATAGAAGTCAGAGGGAGCCAAATCTGGGGAATAGGATGGATGTTCCAACAATTCATATTGCAGATCCCGTAATTTTCCCATTGCCAAAACACTTTTGTGGGCGGGTGCATTGTCCTGATGAAAGACAAGTTTTTTCTTTTGCAAACTGGGTCTTTTCTCACAAATTTTTTCATCTAGTCTGGTTAAAAGATTGGAATAATATTCCCTGGTTATTGCTTTACCCTTTTCAAGATAATCAATAAACAAAATGCCTTCAGCATCCCAAAACACCGATGCCATGACCTTTCCTGCTGATGGAACCAACCTTGTCTTCTTTCGTGCTGAACAACCGGCTTCTGTCCACTGTTTTGACTGCTGTTTGGATTGTGGTGTGTAATGGTGGATCCAAGTCTCATCCATAGTAATAAATTGACGCACAAAATCAGTTTTATTTTTGTTAATACGCTCCAAGCACTGTTCAAAGGTTTTCATGCGAGTGCATTTTTGATCTGCTGTGAGCAAGCACGGCACCCATCTTGCGCAAAGCTTTTTCATATCCAATTCTTCATGCAAAATATATCCTACACGTTCTTTTGAAATGCCTGTAGTCTCAGTAATTTCACGCACTTTCATCCGCCGGTCATCCAATACCATATCGTGCACTTGTTCAATGATTTCTGGTGTTGTTGCACTTTTTGGATGTCCTTCACGTGGATCATCTTCAAGGCTGGTACGGCCACATTTAAACTTAGCAGCCCATTTCTTAATTGTTCAAAACGAAGGAGAAGAGTCCCCATAAACTTTTATGAACTTTGAGTGAATTTAATTTGGCATTAAACTTTCTTTTACAAAGAATTTTATAACCACACGATACTCAATTTTATGCATTTTAAGGGATACAGACAACACTCCTGCTTCAGACAGCTGTATAAAACAAACTACTTGATAGGATGACTTGCAGTTTCACATGGTTGCTTATGACAGATGTACCAACTTAGGAAAAAAAAAATCTTGCCGATATTGTTGCTATCTATGGTCGAGGTCGAGAACATTTCAGACCACCCACATATATACAGTGCAGTGAATGAGACTTATGTTGAAATGTGGAATGGCAATTAGGAGGAAGGGATGTTAGGAGGGAATGTGAGGAAGTTGAAGGCACTAACTATGAAGATGGAGAAAGTGCACGAAGTATATGAAATGAATAGTACAATATTTTTCTTAGGAAATTTTTATTTCTGGGTTATCATTTTAGGTTTGGATAAATACCTTTTTTCTTGGCAGATGTGTTTTATTTGGAGGGTCCTCTTAGATTAGAGTCATCTTGCACATAGGCAAATAAGGTATATACCGTAGAAGCATGGTTTCTTTCAGGTATGTAGTTGTAAATACCCTGATTAAAAATAATGATGATGATGATGATGATGATAATAATCCTGTCCTGTATTAGGTGTATTGAGATCTCTTTTGGTTATTACAGAATAGAATCAGAAACCTTTTGTTATTTTCAAATCTTTGAAATTTCTATATCTTGCAGTTTATATGTTAAGATCCTTCTTGGATTTGTCATATCTCATTCTGTCGCTGTTAAATCCAGTTCCATTTTTCTTCTCTAATTTGTGTCATTTATTGATTTTTAGTTGTTGCATAATTTTTTCATTTGTGTCCAAAAGCATGTATTTTGCTTTTGTCATTAAGGAATGCTTTTATGACAGTAATTTAAATCATGGGAGAAACAGTGTGTGTTGGTTTCAGAATTTTTAATATGTTCATCCACTGTAAAAACACTGACATGAGTTTGTATGTGACATGTGGGAGGTGTGGCACAAACTGTGAAGCTGATAGAGGGGTTGTGTTTCTTGTATATTGAGCCTTATGATTGCCTGTAAGGTTGAAATGCATCTGTAAAAAATAAAAGTAGATATTGTGGTAAGTGTAAATGTTTTTTGCTTTGATAACCTACATTATGATAAATGTTTCAGGTGTCGTATACCTCCTGGTTTCTTGATGCATTTAACTATGCCATCTTGAAAAAGATTGGGGTTCTCAATCTAAGTATTGGTGGGCCTGACTTCATGGATCATCCATTTGTTGACAAAGTATGGGAATTAACTGCAAACAAGGTGATCATGGTGTCAGCTATTGGCAATGATGGACCCCTGTATGGGTAAGCAACAGCTGGTCAAAAGTACGACATGTCTGTTTGTAGAGTGAAAGTTCATGGCTGCTAGGAAAGTGGTTATTACAGAGTTTGAAGTCTTCCATTTTCTCTGAACAGTGTTTTTGAGCATACCTTCCTTTATTTTGATGCTGTCAGCACTAGTTACTAGTTACTTTGCCTGTTCATGTTTTTCAGTCAGTGTACTATAAAACAGTCTTAAACTTCTTACTCTCACCTGTCAGTCCACATAGTACAAATGCAGGCATCAGTTGGTTTACAAAGGTAATTTTTTCCTTGAAACCTATTTGTGAGTTGAATATTAACAAATAAACAGCTCAGTTCCATTAATTAAAAGGGGAAAAATTGTGACTCTTTCCTCAGGCCAAAAAAGCCACTCATTTCCTCAACAAAATACGATACAAGATAATCACTAAAACAAATACAGCTGGACCACAGTAGTTTGTGCTGGTTGTCATAAACAGTGTAGTTATGTAATTATACTTGTAGGTGTAAAGTATTATACATTTTCTGAGGGTCTACAGGTAGTATGCCTCCAAAGCTATTGTTTACCTATTTTGTAGTTGTTCAATATGTGTGCTCTTGATGCTGATGTGCATTTAACTTCAGTTGTTTGTAGCATTATTTGTATTAAGAAGGGAATGGCTGATGGTACAAACAGTAACACAGACACAATACTCTGACTGGTGAGACAAGCACTAACAGATGTTTTTTTTATTGCATCATAGGATGTTGATCTGTTTTCTTAGTAAGTGCAAAAATTTGTTCATTTTTGGAAAAGGGCATGAATTAGTGTTCATCCTAACTCACATCTCGTTAGTATGTATTTTGCTTTCTGTGCCATATGTCAGAATATTCAAGTAATGTGTTTCATGTGACGTCACTTAAACCATTTCTGATATTTCCCGCTTGCTAATGATAGTCTAACAGATAATTTCTTGACCCTAATACTTATTGTATTTAAGTTATATGATTTGAAATACCCCTGTATGGTGACATCATGGTGGTAGCACACTTACGTTTGAGAATTTCTATGTCACATGAAACTGGAACTTGAGATGAGTAGTCCCACGATAGAAAGTTTTTCCAACCATAAGTTACAGTACACATATTGATTCCATGACTGTATCTTGCTTTATCTTGATGTTATGTAATCAGCACAATCTTTCTGTCTAAGTAGGTTGCTTTAAGCTTCTATAGGTTGTTATTATCCTACACACTGGTGGCATCACAAACAACTAGCAGGTCAAACCATTTGTGTGGGGCAAACTGTAGTGTTACTGTGAATTATGTTTCAGTTTTGTTATATACGGCTTGTGTTACTCTTTGTTAGAGCTATTATAATGGCTTCAGAAGATCCAAAAATGAGTAAATAAGGTACTGCTGGCAAAAGGAAACACAGGAACTTTAAATAATTAGGAGCCTTGAAAGTGACAAAAATCAAAGACAGGTTATGGTTTCCTGCAGTGTTGGATCAACTGTCTGTGATATAAAGAAACAGAAGGACAGTTATGGTCATTTATGGCATCATGTGAAATTGTGAAGAACCTTTTCAAGTGACAGACATTGACAGAGCCAAAAGTAATGCAGTTGCACAAGGTGTTTTGTAAGTGGTTTACAGCAATGTGTTCTGAAGGAAAACTTATGAAGGGCCCATGGTGATTGAAAAAGCTAGGTGTTTTTATGATGAAGTGATAATAACTGACAAGTGCACATTTTTCTGGTGGCTGGCTGTGATTTGCAGAGCAACCAAAGTATAGCAGTAACAAAAAATTACCTTTAAGAACCTATGTCAGTATAGGTAGTGTCTGATAATCTGGCACCTGTCTGGACCCATACATGCCAGACTAATGGAATTCTACTCTACAAGAAAAGAAAATGTTAATTAATGCTTCTTCAAATCAAAACATGTTGCATAAAATATTTTTCTGGGAGTGAGTCACTAGCCTTTTTGCTTATATAAATATTTAATGAAGAATGATAATGGGAAGTGTAATACTGAATACTTTTCATTTTCAGAACACTTAACAATCCAGCAGACCAGATGGATGTTATTGGTGTGGGAGGAATAAATTTTGAAGATCAAATAGCTAAGTTCTCCTCCAGAGGAATGACGACATGGGAGCTTCCGCAAGGGCAAGTTTTTAATTAATATTGCTAGTACATAGAAGAGAATTACATTATTTTTCAGAAGGAGGACTTAAAACTGAACTTTCTTTGCCATAATGGAGTTGATGGTAAATAGATGAATTTAAGCTATTTCCGTGACAGGTCAAATTAATACACACATTCCTTGTTCTTGTCCCCAGCATGTATCTAATTTTGCATTGTTTGTGTTACTTGACAGATAACGTGATTCGTGTTCCAGATTCTGGCAGTGTACAGACAGTCTGTCCATGCTGATAAATTTTTTGGTGTCCTCATTGCAAGTTAATGAAGTTCTAGAAAGCACGTTGTGGTACACACATTGACTAATTTAGTTGTTCCTTGTAAAGACTGTTTTCAGTTACAATAAATACCTGTGTTTTGAGTACATTGTAACAGACTTATAGGAAATATTTAGGGCTGTGACATTGGTGGCAAACCATTTTTGTGAATGTGGCATAAAGACTGCTTTGTTCAGCACGCTGCTGATGACATAAAATAAATACTGCATAGAAGCTGGAATTTGCAGTTCATATTCAGGAGTTGTAGTGTTCAAAATTTTGCCCAGAATTAAGTTATCCTTATGGTTTTTTATAATTTTTCATGTTTCCTTCTAACAAGTACTGTGATAATTTCCTAGTAAAAGCTGTGGTTTGTTTGTGTATCATGCCCAGTTTTTTATTCTCAGTCATTCTTACATTTGATGCTGTGTGTGCCTTGGAAAAATGTTATTTCTGTCACATAGTGGGATTTAATAATGGTCCTCCAGCTTGGGGGTTGGGCGAGGTGCTAACAACCCCTCTCCATAAAATACCCATAAGTTGAGATGCTTCCTCTGGAAACAAAATAATCCGGAGGTGAACTACTCCCCCACTCGGATCTCCGGGGGGGGGAGTGTTTCTGGAGAAAGTATCACGCAGCCGTAAACGAAATAGGGACATATTGCTAGGTACTTGGAATGTTAGGAGCCTGTATAGAGCAGGGTCACTTATGGCAGTGGCCAGGGAATTGGCTAGATATAAATTAGATTTAGTGGGTGTGCAGGAGGTGAGGTGGGACAAAGAGGGCACAGTAAAAGCAGGGGATTATAGTTTTTTCTATGGGAAAGGAAAATCATCAGTTGGGAACAGAGTTTTTTGTACATCACAGAATAGTATCAGCAGTTAAGAGAGTAGAGTTTGTTAGCGATAAGGTGTCATATATAGTTCTGAGAGGGCGCTGGTGCAATATCATAATTCTAAATGTGCATGCACCAAGTGAGGATAAATGCGATGATTCAAAAGATAGTTTTTACGAGGAATTGGAGCAGGTTTTTGATCATTTTCCTAGGTATCATATGAAAATTCTATTAGGAGATTTTA
>Ga0268261_10001131_pt1 | contig 18012 bp, 15 predicted proteins | sample TergutNc150P1_FD_190353 | JGI IMG/M metagenome (GOLD analysis project Ga0268261, IMG submission 190353) | Nasutitermes corniger P1 segment gut microbial community from laboratory colony in Florida, USA - Nc150 P1 (SPAdes) (version 2) | ecosystem: Host-associated > Arthropoda: Insects >...
TCTTCTTCAGATTTGATTTGTCCAACACAAATCTCAGCATCTTTTTTATTGTTTGCTAAGGCATCTGTGACACCTTGTGCCATCATGGCTAATACTTTCTTTTTACCACGTACACGCTCTAAAGCTTTTACTTCTCCATCAACAACAGTCAAGATTGGTTTAACGCCTAAGATAGAACCTACTTGTGCAACTGTTGGACCAACTCTTCCACCTTTTACCAAGTATGATAAGTTGTCTAATGTTACGTATAACTGACATGATTTAATAATCTCATGGGCATACATTAAGATAGCATCCATCGATAAACCTTGTTGGTTCATTTTAATAACTTCTTTCATAATCAAGTAGTGTCCAATTGAAGCAGATAAAGTATCAATAACTTCAATACGACGCTCTGGATACTCTTCTAACATCATGTTTTTGGCAATGTTTGCTGATTGGTTAGAACCAGATAATTTACTTGATACAGTTAAGACAATTAAGTCTTCTCCCTTTTCTAAGAAAGGTTTATAGGCATCCACAAAATCTTGTGGATTTGGTTGTGATGTGGTTGGATATAACTTTTTATCAGCCAATAACTGATCAAAGTATTTTTCTTTTGTAATGTCGACACCTTCTTTTAAAAACGTCGTTTTGTCAAACGAGATATAGAAAGGCACGATTTCTACGTTGTACTTTTTTACTTCTTCTTGTGAAAAATCACAAGAACCATCTGAAATAATCTTAATCATAATATTTTCCCCTAGTCTTTCATCATTCTGAGTTGTCTAACAACCCTTATCATTCTACCATAAACTACTTTGATAATCAAAGCATTTTTTATATTCTAACATAAATAGTTTGATTGTCAAACTATTTTACTTTGATAATCAAAGTATTTTGTTAAAAAATAAATTTATCTGGCAGATAAACGTTGTTTTTATTTAAACATAAAAAAACTCTATAAAAGAATAGCACAATTCTAAATAGAGTCTTTTGTTTTTGCTTTACTTTTTATATTAAGACTTATCACTATAAAAGTTATAAGGATAATTCACAGCGTTTACCAGGCTAACCATGGCAATCAAAATAATGATAAAAAGTAACAAGATTAAATATCTAGATAAGAGGATCTTGGCTAGATACAAATTAAAAAATTCTGTTTTCATAATTCCCTCCAGTTAAATTAAGATTTAACTAAGAAGATTTTAACATAAAATTAATAAAGTTTGATGCAATATAATAATTATTTTTTACTAATAGTTTCTACAATATAGTGTAGTCCTTCAACATAAGAATCAATCCCTTTACCACAAATAAATTGATCACACGCTTCTGCTGTAATTAAGACTTGTCGATAAGATTCTCTTTTTCTAACATCGCTTAAATGACATTCTACAACAACCCCATGAAACATTTGTAAGGCATCTAGTATGGCAATTGAATAATGGGCAAAAGCACCTGGATTGATTAAGATACCATCAAATTTAGATTTAACCAAGCCTTGAATGTATTCGATGATTTCACCTTCATGGTTGGATTGAAAGGTTTCTAAGTATTCAATGTTTAACTTGTCGGCTTCTTGGTCCATTCTTTCTAACAGTGATTCATAAGACAAATCACCATAAACACTTTTATCTCGATAGGCCAACATGTTTAAGTTGGGTCCATTAATTAATGCGATTTTCATTTAAAGTCCACTCCTCTAATAATTGTTTGATTGTTTGTCCGTCTCCTTGAATATTGGCATAAGCCGTATATAAGGGATAGCGTTTGGTATATAAAGTTTCTAATGCTTCTATGTTTGTCAGTAAAGGTCTAATGCCTTCTTGGTATCTAGATTTTAAAACCTCTAAATCTTCATCTAAAAAGATGATTAAGTAATCTTTGAGTAGTTCTAGATTGTAATGGTTTAAGATAGCACCACCACCTAAAGCAATGAGTTTGGTGTTCTCTTCAACCAATTGTTTTAATAAAACTGATTCGTAGTTTCTAAACAAACCATTCTTTAATAAAGAAGGAATATCTTCTTGGTATTGAGAGACAATGGTATCATCTAAATCAACCCCACCAAACTCTTTGACCAATGTAGATTTACCAGCCAATGGCATACCTATGAGTGCTATCTTATCACAGGTTTTCATTAACAGATACTCTCTTATTTCTTGAATATCGTTAGAATCAAAAGTAATACCATGCCATATTTGATTAGAAGCTAAAGCTTGTACAATCAACATATCTAATCCACCGATAAAACGATGACCGATCTTTTTGGTTTGTAAAGCTAACTTTGAATTAATGGGATTGTAGTTTAAATCAATGACCATCTTAAAGTTTTTTAGATAGTCTTCTTTAACCGGACTTTCAAAACTGTTCATACCAATAGGTGTCGCATTAATCAGTATATCTGCTTTACAATGCTTTAAATAGTCATAGTTGTATACCTTGTCACTTCTTGATATAACAATGACTTCTTTGTTATGAAAGTATTCTTGTATCATTTTACTAGAACCACCTGATCCTAAGATAAGAACCTTTTTTACATGATGGGCTTTAATCTTTTTAACCAAGTAGTCAAAGCCTATACGATCGGTGTTGTTACCAAACAATCTTCCTTGAATGTTTGTAATGGTATTACAAGATACCAAGGGCATAGAATGGGAATCTAAGTATTCTAAGACAGCTTCTTTGTAAGGGATGGTGATATTTAACCCATCGTAGGATAATAACAAGTCTTTTGATATAGAGCCTTTTTGAATCAAATTGTAAGATGCCTCTAGATTGTATTTTTTTATGATGAAATCATGGATCAACTTAGAATAAGAATAGGTTAGATTTTTACCAATTAAACCGTATTGTTTCATAGAGCCTCCTTATAAAAAAAGGTTATTTCTAACCTTTAGTTGTTGATGTTTGTCATGATATCTAAGATGACTTGATCGGTTTCTTTCATACCAACAGCACCTAGTTTACCAACATTGGCAATGGTTGCTTCAATGTCATCTTCAACAATCCCACAGCCATGACCATATACCTTGTTTTGACTGGCTAAATTTTTACCCATAATAGCAGCATCGACACTTGATGCAATTTTGGTTGCACAAGATTCTTTGGCTCCATCACAAACGACACCAGATAAATCACCTAAGACATTAGCAATAGCCATTTCTATTTGTTGGGGTGATCCACCATCTAAATAAACCATTCCAGCTGCAGCACCACTGGCTGCAACCACTGCGCCACAGTAGCAAGACAATCTTGTTAAGCCGGTTTTAATATGAATGGTTACCAGATTAGATAAAAGCAATGCTTTCATCATGGTATCATAGTCAATCCCTTTTTCTCTGGCATAAGTAATAACTGGGATTGAACAAGTCATTCCTTGGTTACCAGAACCAGAATTGGTAACAACTGGTAAAGAACATCCAGCCATTCTTGCATCAGAACCAGCTGCGGTATAACCTTTGACTTTTGATTCTAATGAACCATTGCCAAAGTCAATCAATGATTTACCAACATTGATGCCATATTCATTGTTTAAGCCTTCATCAGCAATAGCCATGTTGTATTGGATTTGTAAATCTAATAATTCTTTGTAGTCTTCTAATTTGGCTTCTTCTACAAAGTCTAAGATTTGAGCAATCGATAAAATACTTCTATCGGTTAATGAAGAAGCGTAATCATCTTCGTTATCAGAGACAAAGATATCTTTACCATTTTCACTGACTCTAACCACATTGGTATGGGCATACTTGATTTCTACTTGTACTTCTTTATCACCAGCATTTGCTTGAACAATAAAGTGTAGAGTCGTTGGTGTATCAAGTTGTTCTACTTTAACCAAACCAGTATTCATTAAAGTATTGATTTCTTTGATATCATCAGCAGTGATTTGGGTTAAGACTTCCAAACCTAGATCAGCGTTACCTCCAACCAATCCAGCTATGATTGCTGCTTGCATGCCTTTTAAACCACCGGTGTTTGGTACAACAACACTTTTAGCGTTTTTAATGATGTTTCCAGAGGCTTGAATAGAGGCATGTTCTGGCATACATCCTAGATATTGTTTAGCCAAGGCTGCACCATAAGCAACCGCAATGGGTTCGGTACATCCTTGAGCAGGAATTAATTCTTCTTTTAAGATGTTTAAGTAGTCTTGATAATGTACTTGATTAAACATAATATTACCTACTTTCTTGTAAATCCATAATGACATATTTTCCAGTTTCATGGTTGGATGCGATTGGGATGTTATAAACATCACACAATCTGAATAAGGCACCAATATCTGGTTCATGAGGTTGGGCTGTTAAAGGATCTCTAAAGAAGAAGACTTTGTCTATTTTACCGCACGCGACCATGGAACCGATTTGTTGGTCACCACCTTTAGGTCCTGACAACATACAATGGACTTGTAAATTGGTGTGTTCCATAATTCTTGTACCAGTTGTTCCAGTAGCATACAGTTGGTGATGTTTTAAGATATCTTCATATTGTTTACAAAACAAAATCATGTCGTTTTTCTTTTCATCATGGGCAATCAATGCGATATTCATTAAGACCAATCCACCTTATAATAGTTTTTCTTTCCTCTTCTAACAATGGTAATTTCTTTGTTGAAGGCATCTTCTTTTTTAACAGTAAACTCTAAGTCGTTGACTTTGTTTCCATTAATACTAATTGAGTTGTTAGAGATGAATTCTCTGGCTTCTCTTTTTGATTTACATATTTGGTTGTCAACTAAGAAGTCAACAATATTCAATGAATCGATAGCCATACTAGAAGATGGGACACCTTCAAAGGATGCTTTGATGGTCTCTATGTCTAAGTTAGAGATATCACCTGAGAATAAGGCTTGTGAGATTTCTACAGCTTTGTTGTAGTCTTCTTCAGAGTGAACCATACACACCATTTCTTTAGCCAATGCTTTTTGAGCATTACGTAAATGTGGGTTTTCTTGTAAATCTTTTTCTAGTTGATCGATTTCTTCTTTAGATAAGAAGGTGAATACTTTTAAGTAGTGGATGACATCGTTGTCAGCTGAGTTGATAAAGAATTGATACATTTGGTATGGAGAAGTTTTCTCTTTGTCTAACCAAATAGCGCCACCAGCACTTTTACCAAACTTGGTGCCATCACTTTTAACAATCAGTGGCATGGTGATACCAGCAACCACTGATTCTGGGTGTTTCTTTCTAATTAAGTCTGTTCCAGCAGTGATGTTGCCCCATTGGTCAGATCCACCTAATTGGATGGCTACATTGTCTTCTTCATACATTTTTAACCAGTCTAATGATTGTAGTATTTGGTAGGTAAACTCGGTGTATGAGATACCTGTTTCTAATCTTGATGCAACAACTTCTTTAGCCAACATGGTATTGACAGAGAAGTGTTTACCATAATCTCTTAAAAATTCAATGATAGAGATATCACTTAACCAGTCGTTGTTGTTTTTGATGATGACCTTGTCTTCACCTTCTTTAACATCTAAGATCTTTTTAAATTGGATAATCAGCTTGTCTGCGTTGTGTTGGATTTGTTCTGGTGATAATAAAACACGTTCACTTGATCTTCCAGATGGATCACCTATTTGACCGGTTCCTCCTCCAGCTAGTACAACTGGGGTATGGCCATAGGCCATGAATCTTTTTAAGATTAAGATGGGTAATAGATGGCCAACATGCATCGAGTCAGCTGTTGGGTCAACACCAACGTATAACTTGGCTGGTTGTTTTAATATTTCTTCTAGTTTTTCTTGGTCGGTTACTTGGTTGATTAAGCCTCTCCAAGAGAGTTCGTTTAATATGTCTTGGTACATGTAAATCCTCTTTCTATTTAGATGTTGATCGTTTGATTAAAGTACATTCTAGTTCTTGATCGTAATCGATTAATGGTTCTTCATTGACCATGGCAATGACATTTCTAGCAGCAATGCAACCTAGGTTGTATAAGGGTACATCGATGGTTGATAAGGCTGGTCTAGACATTCTCGAATACTTGGTGTTGTTGAAACCGATGATGTCTAAATCTTCTGGTATGGCATAGCCTAAGTCTAAGGCAGCATTCAAAGCCGCAATGGCTAAAGAATCTCTAGCCCCTAAATACATATCGACTGGATGGCTGTTTAAGTGTTCTTTGATTTGATCGTATGATGATGAGTATGAATCGGATACTTGAAGTTGTCCTTTGAAGACTTTGCCTTTGTCTTGGAAGGCTTTTTTGATTCCTTGTAGCATATCATTGACAATAAAACGGTTGTAATCACCATCGATGAAGTAGATGTTTTCTTTGCCTTGATCTAGGTAAGAGGTAATAACATCATAAACCACTTTTTCATAGTCAACATAGACACTGGCTCTTTTGGCACCATTGACATCTTTACCAACAATAGAGACAGGCATGTTGTATTTGGTGAATAAATCTAAAGCTTTGGTGGTTAATTCAGAGTTTAAAATAATAACCCCATCAATTCTGGTTGAAACGACACGTTTGATCACTTCATCTATTTCATATTGACCATAGTTGGTTGTATACAACAACATGTTGTATTGTTGGTTGTATAACTCATCAACAACGCCATTAATAATTTGGGCAATATAAGAAAAACTTGCTTCTGGTACAATCAAAGCAATGTTTGCGGATTTTTTACTGGCTAGTCCTTGAGCAACGGCATTAGGTACATAGTCTAATTCAGCAATGGCTTTTAAGACCGCTTCTTTTGTTTTTTCTTTAACAACACCCTTGTTGTTGATGACACGAGAGACGGTCGCTAAAGAAACATCGGCTTTTTCAGCAACGTCATAGATGGTAATTTTTTGTTTTGGCATAGGTACACTTCCTTTAATAATCTATTCTATATTATAGCATTGTCTAGGTTAATAAACATGTGCAAAATAAGAAAATACCTCATATGAGGTATTCTACTTATTACTTGTTTTCACCTTCGTCATCTTGAAGATTAGCAATGAAATCTGAATCTGCTTCTTCAGTTAAATCTTCTTCTAAATCTTTTTCAATCTTACTTTCGTAAGTTTCATCCAATTCAGCTTTTCTTTTATCGATTTCATCTTCTAAGAAGTCTACTTTCTTTTCACCTTTGGCTAAGATTTCATCTTTTTTAGCTAAGACTTTATCGGCTAAGTCATAGTAACCTTCTTTGGTTTTATCTACTAGCTCTTCTGCTTTACCTCTTAAGTCTTCAGTCTTTTCTTTTAACTCTTCTGTTTTTTCTTTTAAACCTTCAGTTCTCTCTTTTAATTCTTCTTTGTATTTATCTACTTTAGAAACGATGCTTTCTTTACCATCGCTAAACTTTTGGCTTAAATCGTTTTCTTCAAAGTAGTTGATTGCTTCTAAAGCTTTCTTTTCTAAAGAATCAACCGCTTTTCCTAAATGTGGTTTAACTTCAGCATTTTGTAACTTATCTACCAATTCATCTAAGTTAACCTTGATCTTTTCAGCTTGTGTTGCAACGATTTCTTTAGACTTGGTTGAATCTAACTTAGTTAATTCAATACGTAAGTTTTCAACGTTGTCTTTGATGTCATCCATCTTGATTTCTTTTGCTTGTAAATACAAATCATTTAACTTCGCTTTTAATTGCTCATATGATTCGCTTCCTCTTTTTGGTGCCAAAGCTGCTGCTACTAATACACCTAATCCTACTTTTGCGATTGTTTTTTTACTTGCCATAACTTTACCTCTTTCCTCTTGTTTTTTTAATCACGACTTCTTCTTCTTTTTTTGCTTTTACTTTTCTCGCTCTTGCTGCAGATACCGCAAGGCCACTTACAAATGATCCTACCCCTTGATAGCTTGCTTCAAAGTTCGCAATACCATCAAAGATTGGGTTCACGACAGATATCTTATCGTTGACATCGTCAATGGTTGCATTCACTTTTTTAACCGTAATGATGGTTTGATAGAGTAAAATGCTTAAAAATACCAATGATGCGATACCAGCAATGGGTAATATGATTCTAACCAATGCAAAAGATATTGTGTTCCAAGCTTCCATAAATCTTCCCCTTTCTTTTGCATGTCTTTTTCTTTTTAAATTATAACAAATACTAACCTCTATGTCTAAGATTAGTCTTTGTGATTTCCTTAACAAGTACTTTCTTTAAGTTAGTCTTCTTTTCACTCAATTCACTATTCAAGTGATTGTATCAAGGCTTCGCGATAGTCGTAGACATTCTTACTAGACATGAATAGGAAAACACAGTTGTGATAGTTTTTAAAACGATCGATACTCGATTGATCTTCGGCGATGATTTCACCTTGTTTCATATCTTTTAATACGTAGTTCATATCAATATCAATCCCTTCTTCTTTAACAGAAGTAGAGGGAAATTCAAACAAGTAAGCTTCATCGCTTTTGTTTAAAGCCAAGGCGATTTCTTTACCAAATTCATAGATACGAGAATAACGATCTGGTTTAAAGATTGAGATTAATTTCTTATCTGGATATTTTTGTCTAACCGTTTCAATCATCAAATTGATGGCGGTTGGATGATGGGCATAATCATCGATAAAGACATTGTCGTTGACTTCAATGATGTCAAAACGACGGGCAACCCCTTGATAGTCGTTTAAGTAAGTAGCCATCTTTTCATAGTCTAAGTCTTTGCTTCTTAAGACATAGATGGTGATGGCAGCTAAAGCATTCATCAACATATGGGCCCCATAGAAGTTTAAGTTGAAGGTATAAGCATACGTTAATGTTGAATGTTGATACCTGGTATACAAGTCAAAGGTAATACCTTTTTCATGGTAAGAGACATTCTTTGCGACAAAGTCATTGTTTTCATTCAAACCAAAATAATAGTAGTTGTCTTGTCTTGGTATCAATTGTACATTAACATCATCCCCATTTAAAACCACGTAATCTTTGGCATGTGAGGCAAAATTGATAAAAGACTGGATGTATTGTTCCATCGATTTGAAATAATCAACATGATCTAATTCGATGTTATTAATTAAAACAATGTTTGGATAATAATTTAAATAGTTGTCTTGGTATTCACAACATTCGACAACAAAGTTAATGGCATCACTTTCTAATAAACCATGTCCATCTCCAATAAGAAAGCCAGTTTTACCTTGTCCTTTTAAGATGGTTGATACCAATCCAGTGGTTGTTGTTTTACCATGTGTTCCAGCAATACCAACACTGTAGGATTGATCAATCAAAAGTGCCAACATTTCTACATACTTATAGGTTTCTAAATTCAAGGCTTTGGCTTTTTCAACCTCAACATGACTCTTGTCAAATGAGTTACCTACAACAACAATGTAATCATCTTTGATATTGTCTGGATGGTAAGAAAAGATTTCTACCCCACGCATTTCTAGTTTGTCTTGGGTAAAAATATGTTGATCTATATCACTCCCTAAGACACGATGCCCTTGATCCAACAAGATGTTGGCTAAAGCAGACATACCAGAACCTTTGATTCCAATAAAATAATAAGTTGCCATAACGATTCCTTTCTTTGCAAAAAATAAGTCACAAGGACTTATTGTTTGATTTTATTCTTCATCTACAACCAACATCATTTCTCCTGTCTTCTCTTCAACAATAATGAAACGATTGGTTATGTAATCTCTTGGTTCTACAGGTTTAGCCTTTAAAACCTCTTCTTCTTTTTTATCCTTTGCGACTTTTAAATCCTTGAATGAACTTTCTAAAGTCGATTCTTTTTTATCTTCTTCTTTAACCTTTTCCTCTTCTAACTCAGTCACTTTAACCTCGTTACCAAGCTCTTGAAGTTTGATGATACCTTTTGGTGAAATCGGTTTAGGTTTCTCTTTCTCCTTAGTCGATTCAAACAAAGTTTCATCCACTGGTTTTACCACCCCACTAATTGGTTTGATAATTCCCTTCGGTTTAAAAGTAGCATTCAAATCATCCAAGGCATTCTTGGTTTTCTTTTTACGTATTAAGTGTTCATTGCTTGGTTCAGGATTTAACTCCTTCACCTCTTTTTTAGCAGGTGCCACTTTCACTTCTTCTTTAACCGGTTCTTTTTTATCTTCTTCAAAACTAGCATCATCAATGATTCTTTTTTTAGCAAGTGGTGGCAAGACCGCAGTCTTTACCTCTTCTTGATTAAAAATCGTATTGATCTCTTGCGTTAAATCATTGTTTACTTTTTCTATATCTGTTTTAACCACGTTTTCTGGTTTACTCTCTACTTGCACAACCGGTGCACTTGGTTCTTCTACCTCAATGATATTTAAACCAGTATTGGTTGAAGTTGGAAAATTTGTATTTTGATCATAAGGATTAAAAACTGGTTGAACACTTTCTTCCTCATGCGTTTCTTCATCTGTATCGAAATCTAATTCACTGTCGTCTAGTTGAAATATTTCTTTCAATTTTTTTAACATTAAATTCACACCCTTTAAATTTATATGTAGTTATTATAGCACAATTGTCTTATATTGTTAAAAAAGTTCTCTATTTTAAGCCTTTTTTTATCTATATACACTAATCGTGTATTAATAATAAAGACAGGCTATATTTAACACAATCTTTACAAAAATACTTTATCATATAATCATTATTTTAAAGGTGGTCGCTATGCAAAAACAAACAAAGTCTCATTATTCAGAAATATTCAATACCTCTTTGAAACTAGGTTTAACCTCTTTTGGTGGTCCAACTGCCCATCTTGGTTACTTCTTTGAAGAATACGTTACCAACAAAAAATGGTTGGATGAAAAAACCTATGCCGACTTAGTCGCCTTGTGCCAATTCCTTCCAGGACCAGCATCATCACAAGTTAATTTTGCCATTGGTTCAATGAAAGGTGGCATTCTTGGTGGCATCTTATCCTTTCTTGGTTTCACCCTACCTTCTGCGATTATACTTGTGATATTTGCACTACTCTTACACAATCACGATTTATCCCAATCAGGTTGGTTACATGGCTTAAAGATTGTTGCGGTGGCGATTGTTGCACAAGCCGTACAAGGGATGGCCAGTAAACTGGTTACCAACAATGCGACCAAGTTGATCGCTTTACTTTCACTGATAATCATCTTATTATTTCCAGCCCCATTCACCCAAATATTCATTATTGTTGGTGCTGGTTTGATTGGATATCTTCTTTTCAACAAAGACAAAATTGATCCAATCACATCCAACAATCAAACCTTCGTTTCTAAGAAAACGGCTTTCTTATGCCTAGGTCTCTTTGTTCTCCTTTTATTATTCAGTTTCATTCCATCTAACAACCAATTAATCACTATTTTCAAACACATGTATACTTCAGGTTCTCTAGTATTTGGTGGGGGCCATGTCGTTTTGCCTTTACTAGAACAAGACTTTGTCGGTACCAACATGGTCTCTACCGATACTTTCTTAACAGGCTTTGCGGCTACCCAAGCAATGCCTGGTCCTCTTTTTACTTTCTCAGCCTATCTAGGTGCTTCTATCAGTGGTATATTAGGAAGTATTTTAGGACTAATCGGTATCTTTCTACCAGGTATGTTACTGGTACTAGCTTGTTTGCCATTCTGGCATCGTTTAAGAAATAATACCAAGTTCAAAGCAGCACTAATTGGCATCAACGGTGCAGTGGTTGGCTTATTAAGTGCAGCCTTGTATACCCCAGTCTTTACCAATGCGATCTTTACAAGCAAAGATTTCGCCCTAGCAGCATTCTTATACGCTCTATTATCTTTCTTTAAATTACCCCCTTGGATTGTGGTGATACTTGGAGGTATTGGTGGACAAATACTTTCTTTAATGAATTAAAAAAATCAAATATTAGAAACGAAATAAACCGTAAAAAACAATAAGTTCTAGCTATACATAAATAAATGAATTTCAAAAATATTAACAGTATGTTTACTTATTAAAAAAGTGAAAAAAATCACGTATACCCCCCTTATATTTTCTTTCAGAAAGTGTTATACTTAACCCAAATTTAAGGCATATTTAATTTTATTGGATTTTGTTAAGTCATGGGGAGGTTATTCATGGATCAATTACTCAATTATTTACATTCTATTCATGATAGTAAGAGTTTAAACCATTTAGTATTTGATGGCGAAGACTGTTTTGACAAAGATGAATTTTATCGTAGAATCATCCTTGAAAATGAATTGTTTATTTACTTGTTAGAAGAATGTACTCACCAAGAAATAAAATCATTAGAAGACAATGATTTATACATCAAATTAAATCAATTCATTCTTTGGGTATTCGCCAATGACAATTACTTTGAATTAGACACTGATGAACAAGAAATCTTAGAAAACCATCAGGACTCAATCAAACACATGCTTGAATCTACGCAAACACATTTTCTAGAATCTTTTAACTTTAATATGCAGACAATATAAAATAATCACAAAAGGAAGATCGATGGCAATAAGCCATAAGGTCTTCCTTTTTTATATGACTATTTTCAAAAACGATCAGTTTAACTTGACCATTTTCATATTCATGTAACTTGGTAATAGAACGAACCATTACTCATAAGCATACTGAGTACATAAAGAGGGTCACTTTGAGGGAATATAGCATCATCTGTATAAAAAGAGATAGTTATTTTAATTTAAAAGAAAATGATTCATAAAATAACAAGTTATTTAGTTTAAATTAAAATAGGATTGAGTGAGTGTTATGTAATAAAGGATCTATATTTAGGTAGATAAAAATATTTAAATGGATTGATACTTCAATAAATGATGTTATCGAGCATTTGCTTTTATTATGAATAAACAAACATAAACTAAAAGACACCTACATAATGTAGATGCCTTTTTACTAGTTAAATTATTTTACAATTTTAGAATTAATATCTTTTGAGATATAGTGTGTATGTAATAAGTGATGCGCTTTTACTATTTCTGGATTTCCATGATCGTAAGGTTGTCCCCACTAGTTGTACCAAACATTTGATGAAGTGATTTCTATCAGAAGAAATATCAGCTAATGTAGAAATCAGTTTATTTGAGTTAATTAATTATAAGTTTCTTGTTTATATCAACAACACGTGTAATAGAATTTCTCACTCTTTCAAAAGTTATATTCTTAATATAATTAAAATCCAAGTCGTATATTGCGATATTGGATTCTTCTTTTCTAGAAGTTCTATCATTTAAAAACAAATAATTATCTTTAAAATTGATACCAGCCACATCTTTATTACCCAACAAATAGACACTCGGTTTTATTGAGATATCTTCCGGATTAAATAACACTAATTTATTACTTACTTCAAGGGAATTCTCAACATTTCCAGTACTACAATACATTTGTATGTATATGTTGTAATCATCTTTTTTAAAATAAGAACTGAGTTCAGCATTAAGACAACCATCAGTCTGTTCATAATTTACTTTTTCTAAAACATTAAGATTATTATCTATTTTTGTGATTGTTAAGGAAGAATAGTCTGTTAAACCTATAAGAAGTAGACCACTTTTACTTGGATATAGGATCATCTCTCCCTGATCCATACCATATTTTTCATAAATATTTACTTGGTTTATTAGATTGAAATCAACATCATAAACATATAGGGCATCTTGATCAAAATTTGGTTGCCAGTCAGTCAAATATGCATAAATTAATCCATTATGTACAATTGCATTATTATAGACTAATCTATTTGTATTTTCGTGACATTTCCAGTTATTATCTAAATATAGACAAATTGACTTGGTATATTCTTCTATCTTATCTGCAAGGCCAATATTTTGAATTACAATAGGGTATTCTGAGAATGGATTCATATTTTCATATCCCCTACCATTATCAGCAGTAAAATCAAGTTTATTTACCATTTTATTCGAATTGTAATCATACGAAATAATTGATTCATTATATATATAATTATTGCTGAAATAAACTTCATTTCTATCTTGTATAAGATTACCATAAGAAATACTATCTTTTGAATTTAAGGTATACTTACTAGTGATTTTACCTGATGCGTCATTATAAACAAGATATGATTTATCATATCCATCTCTTGGAGCTAACTGCAGTATATCAAAATCATCTTTGAATACAAATTCATTAATATCTTCGATACTATTTCTATTATGACAAGCAAACAAAACAATACTTAACAGTAATACACCGAGTAATTTATTTCTAATAGCCACTTTTAGGAACCTTTTGATACCATACAAGATCATTATCGTATAGTATTTGTTTTGGTGTAACACCAACTAAACCTAAGATGATATCTCCGCCCATTGCAGTATTTTTAAGTGTATAGCCTTGTGATTCCCAAGCTTTACACACCAACTTAGAACAATACCAAGTAGTCAAATCACTCATTTGTGTCTTTATTCCATAAGGTTTGCCTTTTTGTTTCATTGCATATGCAATGGCTCCATTATATTTTGCTTGAGAAGCACCACTCACATATTGTTCATCAGTATTCCTTACATGAGCACCAAAATACGAATTATAATTATTAGCAACTCTAACACCAAACTCTTTTTGCGCTTCTATAACGGTTTGTGTCGCTGTTCCCGCTATTGCGGCATGTCCGTAGCTCCATTTAATTCCTGCAAATGTAAATTCTGCAGCATCAAGAGTAACAAGAACATTTCCGTAGTTGGACCACCCTCTAGTAGCTAAGCCATCTGCTTTCATTTTTGTAATCTCGTTAATTTCATCCTTTCTAATATTTGCAATTACCTTTAATACCTCTCTTATTGCATCTTGCTGTTGATCTATTGGTAATGCTTGAATAGAATCGATATTCATTGTTCTAATTTGATCTGAATAATCAATTAAATTTGTATTTTTAGTAATTACACTCTTGGGCATAATTACCTTATAATGAACACCCTCTTCTTTTGCTGCTATAAGTAAAGCATCTCCAAAATTAGTGACTAATATTGTACCTAAGATGAAAATCTTTATAAAAACTATTTTCTTCATTTCACACTCTCCTATCTTTATAGCATGTGCACTTGCTTGATAACATTCTACATCAAAACTTTATGTAATATTTAAAAATGTCCTGAAATGCTTGATTATTGTCCTAAAATAACAAATGCTATCATTGAAACCTTCTATCTTAATCAATGACACAATTCACTCTCTTGAGAATCATCCTTTTATAAATATCATTTAGGATAAATAAAAAGTGAAAAAGACATAGTATATATGCCTAATCACTTTTTAAAATTATTTTACAATTTTAGAGTTGATATCTTTTGAGATATAGTGTGTATGTAATAAGTGATGTGCTTTTTCTCCACCTGGTTTACCTAAGTAATCATCATATAAAGCAATGATTTCAGGGTTTTTATGAGATTCTCTAATCACTTTGTTTGCATCCATTTCATACATAGAAGCCATTCTAGCTTTTACTACTTCTGGATTACCGTGATCGTAAGGTTGTCCCCCACCATTGATACATCCACCAGGACATGCCATGATTTCAACAACATCATATTCATTCGTTCCATTTTCTACTCTTTCAAGTAACGTTCTAGCATTACCTAAACCATGAGCAGCAGCAACTCTTAATTCTTTACCACCGATGTTTACAGTTGCTTCTTTAATACCTTCTAAACCACGTACTTCAGTATAGTCTAATGAAGTTGGTTCTTCATTACCTAACCAAGCAGCAGCAGTTCTTAAAGCAGCTTCTAATACCCCACCAGTTGTACCAAAGATTGTACCCGCACCAGTAGACTCACCCATTAATGCATCGAAATCTTCTTCTTCTAAAGCCATGTAGTTAATACCAGCTTCTTTGATCATTTGCGCTAATTCTCTTGTAGTTAAAACGATATCTACATCTAAGTTACCATCAACAGATAACTCTTCTCTTGCTGATTCATATTTTTTAGCAACACAAGGCATAATTGATACAGTAACAATTTTACTTGGATCAACATTCATTTTTTCAGCCCAATATGTTTTAGCAATCGCACCAAACATTTGGTGTGGTGATTTACAAGTTGAAGGAATATCAACCAATGTTGGGAATTGGTATTCGATAAAGTTAATCCATGCTGGACAGCAAGACGTTAAAATCGGTAATCTACCTTCTCCATTTAATCTACCAGCAATCTCAGTTGCTTCTTCCATGATTGTTAAGTCAGCTGCAAAGTTAGTATCGAATACTTGATTGAATCCTAATCTTCTTAAAGCTGCAACCATTTTACCAGTTGAAATCGTTCCTGGTTGTGCCCCAAACTCTTCAGCTAAAGCAACACGTACTGCAGGAGCTGTTTGAACTAAAACAATTTTATCTTCATCATTTAACATGTTCCATACTGGATCAATTGCAGGTACTTCAGTTAATGCTGCAGTTGGACATACTGAGATACATTGACCACAGAAGGTACAAGGTGTATCTTGGAATGAATTTCCAAAAGCAGGAGATATAACTGTTTCAAACCCACGGTTAATTGCAGAGTAAATGTTTACTGTTTGCATTTTGCTACAAACTGTTTCACATCTTCTACAGATGATACATTTATCTAAATCTTTAACGATTGATTTAGATGAAGTATCTTTACCATAGTGAGTCATTTTACCAACGAAACGTTGGTTTTGTACATTGTACTCACTTGCTAAATCTTGTAATTCACATTTTTTATTTCTAGTACAGTATAAACAATCGTTTGGATGGTTAGACATGATTAATTCGATTACTGTTCTTCTAGCATTGATAGCCATTCTAGAATCAGTTGCGATATCCATACCTTCTGAAATCACTTGATCACAAGCAGGTAATAAGACACCATTTTCACCACGTTTAACTTCTACCATACATACACGACATCCTACTGGATGGTTGCATAAACCTTCATTACCAATTTTAAAGTGGCATAAAGTTGGAATATGGTAACCATTTTCTTTTGCAACATCAAGAATTGTTTGTCCCTCTTGACCTTGACACTCTTTACCATTAATTTTAATATTTAACATTTTTCTAGGCCTCCTTATTGTAAGACAATAGCATTAACTGGACATGCACTAATACATGCTTGGCATTTAATACATACTTCTTGATCGATCACATGTAACTCTTTAACTTTACCTTCGATACAGTTAACTGGACATACTCTTGAACATTTTGTACAACCGATACATGCATCTGTAATGAACACTTCACATAAAGCTTGGCACACACCAGCTGGACATTTGTGATCTTGGATATGAGCTAAATACTCATCTTCAAAATATTTAATTGTAGATACTACTGGGTTGGCTGCTGTTTTACCTAAACCACATAAAGAAGCTTGAGTAATAACCGCTGAAAGATCTTTTAACTTAGTAATGTCTTCCATTGTTCCTTTACCTTCAGTAATACGCTCTAACATTTCTAATAAACGAGTTGTTCCGATACGACATGGTACACATTTACCACATGATTCTTCACAAGTGAACTCTAAGTAGAATTTCGCGATATCAACCATACAGTTGTCTTCATCTAAAACGATCATCCCACCTGAACCCATCATTGAACCAATAGCCGTTAATGATTCATAATCGATACCAGTATCTAAGAATTGAGTTGGAATAACCCCACCTGATGGTCCACCCGTTTGTACCGCTTTTAAAGCTTTACCATTTGGGATTCCACCACCGATTTCGTATACTAACTCTCTTAAAGTAGTACCCATTTCAACTTCTACTAAACCAACGTTGTTGATTTTTCCACCTAAAGCGAATACTTTCGTACCTTTAGAAGTTTCAGTACCAATGTTACTGAACCAATCAGCACCATTTAAGAAAATAATAGGAATATTTGCTAATGTCTCAACATTGTTTGTACATGTTGGTTTACCCCATAAACCTCTTTCAGAAGGGAATACTGTTTTTGAGAATGGCTCTCCACGATCACCTTCGATTGATTTCATTAAGGCAGTTTCTTCACCACAAACGAATGCTCCAGCACCTAATTTGATTTTAATATCAAAGTTGAATCCAGTTCCTAAGATGTTCTCACCTAATAAACCGTATTCTTTCGCTTGATTTAAAGCGATTTGTAATCTTTCGATCGCTAATGGATACTCAGCACGTATATATACATA
>Ga0268261_10001132_pt1 | contig 18007 bp, 5 predicted proteins | sample TergutNc150P1_FD_190353 | JGI IMG/M metagenome (GOLD analysis project Ga0268261, IMG submission 190353) | Nasutitermes corniger P1 segment gut microbial community from laboratory colony in Florida, USA - Nc150 P1 (SPAdes) (version 2) | ecosystem: Host-associated > Arthropoda: Insects > Digestive...
TATATATATATATATATATATATATATATATATATATATATATGACATTAGTAGCCTAAGGGTTAAACAAAGTTAATGTGGATGTTGACAATGAATTAAAGTTGGCTGAATAATGTGGCAGATTGAAAATTATTTGTTACTTCACAGAATAAACCGCTAATATTAATATTTGTGACGCTTGTAAGACAACTGAATTTTTCTTGGCTGTTTTCTCAGTGTGAATACAAGATAAATAAATAATAGATAAATCAATATCTGTTAATTTAACCGAAGCGTTTGATTTTAATATGCCAGTTTTTGCAGCTAAATTTTCAATTTTGAAGCAACGAAGACTTTTTTCAAAATATGTGCTGCTTTAAACAATTAAAAAAATATTGTGTCACTCGATTGATGGTAACTGCATTAAGTAGCAAATTTTAAGTCATTCATTACCTTACAGATATTGCCGCTAATTTGATAAAGATTAATTTTTTCTTCTCAGAATTGTAAGCAGCACTCTTAGAGGTGATAAAATGTTTATAGGCAAATGATGCTGAAATTTAATGACAGTGATTCTGAATGTGACATGGGACCGCTAGTGCATAACCTGTGTTTTAAATGTTGCCAGTTGTGAGATTGTTACTCGTAAGAACACCTCCTATAGGTAACACTACATTTGATGTACTCATTGTTTGCCGCAGCACATCTCTGTAACTTTACAATCACGGTCTGCATTGGACAGGCAGCTGCCTATTGGAAGACTTGTAAAGCCAATGGCGCAGCTCCTCTTAATGCTGCCGTCGCTACAATAAATCTGTATCATCTGCTGATTGATGGAGAGAGGTTCAAATTTAAATATACTGTGTTTCTTTTGGAAAGGAACACTTTCATTTTACGCTGTGGGAAACAAAAACCTAAAACGCACAGAACTGTGGGTGCAGTTAGGAACAATTCTATATCATCAGGGGACCTGGATATATTTTCATTGGCTGTTGTAATGGAAGCGGTATAATTTTTAATTTATTTTAATTCATTGTATTTTAAAATTTTTATGATATATTAATATTTTATTTAAAGAGGTGTATGTAATTAATATTACTTGTTGGAAAATCGCATAAGCTCTAACATTCAAGATATCTACGCAGTACGTAACTACATGCGGTGCTTGGGAACAGTAATCTGATTATGGTTCATTACTTCATTGGCCGAGTGGCTAATATTTACATTCCAATAACAAAGGAAATATTGTCAAGAATTTTATTTTATCCAACTGAATGCACCACTAAGTTATTCTAGATTAAAATTTACGTTAAAATTTAAATTAAAATGTTCCTACATGTTTCGGTTAACATACCATTATCAGGGAGATTGCTGCAGTGCTTTGCTAAAGTCATAAATATTAAAATAATCAGTTAGAATACCTCGTTATGAAATCATTTCGGTCGTGTGGCTGCATATTGTCCAGTCTGTAATGGAGATAATTTTTTTAATGTAATATTTAAAGATAATTATGAAGGGGTCTATTTTAAGTAATTGTACTTACCTTTATTGGTGTGTGCGCAGTGCATGGTGCAGCATGAGACTGTGTTAGGGGACACGTAGTAGGTCACGTGTTGTGTAAGCAAGCTGAAATAGGGGGTTAATATTGTTGACTTGTTGTTCTGCAGTCAGTGTGTTATGCTTGTGAAATGTTTGTATATAAACTGTTTCCCAACAGTTCATTTTGATACCATTGTTACATGCTTTTACTAATTTCAGTGTTTGTTTTGCCGGACAATATTCATGTTTGTTGTTTAATGTGTGCAATACGTATGCTGAGGTTGGGCTGTCAGTTCTTATATAGCGTATATATTCTTTGTTCCTTGCGGTTGTAGGACAATTTGGAAGATCAATAACCCTAAGGCACAAAGACTGTGAAAAAAGGAAATATCGTTTTCTCCTGAGGAATTTGAAACCAAAGCAATGTTTGTGCACTTACTTACTTTAGGCCTGAGGTTCAGAATATGCTGCTGTTTTAATAGCCGAATTGATGGCAGGTGTTTTGATCAAATTTTACGCTTCCCGCAACTGAAGTTAAGGTATGAAAATTATTGTATTTGGTAGCCTTAAGAAATCATAAGAAAATTGCAGGATTTAAGGAGACGGTGTAGCTCTAGACTGCAAGAATTGTTAAGCCCAAAAATCGCTGCATAATTATTTATATTTCATATAAATGTACAGGCTGAACAAGCCGTAGAGTTACATTTTACAAAAATAACAGCTAAAAATTTGGTATTGTTGTATAGTTGCAAGGCCGATATTCCTGTCTCAGCTCACAGAACGACTATACAGACTACCTTTTATTGTGATTTTCCTCAGAGACTACATGTTACTTATCGAGATATTACACATAAAATGATAATGAATGTTTCCTTTCACGTCCTTGCAAATGCATCTCACCATACGTTGCTATTTACAGTCTGATATTGACAGCAACGATACATACAAAGAAATTAACCAAATGAAGGCAAACTGCAATGGTAATACGGAAACTTAGATGATGCTTAGAAGCGAAATAGCATTCCTGGCCATAGTAAAAGCTTGTTGAACGAAACATCAACTTTCAATTTGTGAAGAAGTTAAAATCGTGACCTCAGAGAAATAGATATTACTCTGGGCATAAATTTTACAATTTAATTATCATTTACTTTGTTTTGTGTAGCTGTTACAGAGTTGCTTTGCACACACAAATAATTTCAGTTGATATGCCGCTATTCAGCCGGTTCACTACACCGTACCGCTATCCGATGTGTATAGACAGATTATGAAATATTTATGCTCCTATTCACTAATACAGATGTTACATATATCTTATGTATCTGATGACAAGAGAAACACTTTGTGTGTGACAGTATAAGGCTGTGTGCTGTTAATTGTAAAAATGTATAACTCTATCTAATGTGTGTGTGGTGATGTTTGTTATGTGCATTTGTTACACACACTGCATTGTGATGACGTGTGAAGAAATAAATGATATTAAAACGTGTGTTTATTCTGTTTTTTACTCTGAAATTTATGTTAAGCCTCTTCCTCACAGTCACCCTGGCTAAGAAGGTGACGGCTATTGACATTAAAATGATGACATCCTGCTGTGCTGAATGACTGACATAAAAACAATACAAAGGAACAGTATTGCGGTAATTTCAATTTTTATATTTTGAAACTAAACATTCTTTCACTAGTAGGTCTCTTTAAAATTTCACATGGTATGTGATGTTAAAAACCGATTCATTTCATAATTTGCGATTAAAAATGTCTCATTATAATTTTATAAAAATTGAATCAAATAAAAATAATGTAATTATAATACAGGTTTTATTCAGTTCAGAGATTGGAATTTATTTCATTGTAAGGAAAAATCATATAGATAGAAATTGTGGTATGCAATTGTGACTTATTGTAATAAACCAAAGTGGAATAATTATTCCGTCTTTTTACCGAACTGTTTCTTCTTCTTCTTCTAGGCGCTGTACTTCCTAGTTGAAAGATTGGCCTTCTCAACGACCTCTTTCCACTTCTCTCGATCCTGGACACAGGTTATCCAATTTTTGATCTCCATTTGGCAAATGTCCTGTTTGGTGTTATCCTCCCATCTGTACTTGGGTCTTCCTTGTGATCTTTTAGTTAGAGGTTTCCAATTAAATATTTTCTTAACTGTTCTGGTGTCTGGCATCCTTTGTATGTGATCAAACCAACTTAGTCTTTGAGCTTTAATGTAATTAATTATATTTTTATGTTTTATCAGCTCATCTAGTTCGTCTTTGGTTTTGATTCTCCATATTTGTTTTTTTGTGGGCCCAAATATTCTTCTTAAGATTTTTCTTTCAAAGACTAATAATTTCTGAATTATGGCTCCTTTCAATACCCATGTTTCTGAGGCATAGGTCACTATTGGTCTTATTACAGTTCTATATAATTTTAGTTTCGACTGCTTGGTGACCAGTTTGCTTTTAAAAAACTTTAGGTTTGCATAGTATGCCTTTGTACCGAGAACTATCCTCTCTTTGATTTCTTCTTCGATTGAGTTACTCACATTTATAATAGACCCCAATATTTATATTGTTGAACTTGCTCTATCTGTAAGTCGTTGATGTTTAAGCTTTCATTTCTGGTTTCTTTTTTTTGTGCTTTTTAAATATTTAGTTTTCTTCTCAATTATTATGAATCCAACTTCCATAGAATTCTTTTTAATTGTTGGAAAGTATCAATTAGTGACTGTCTTGTACGTGCGGTTATCAATATGTCATCTGCGTAGGCTGTAAGTTGTCTGAGTCGTGTGGAGATGTTACCCCTCAGATCAAGTTTTTTTAATACTGTATCAATCACCAGACTGAATAATGTGGGAGAGAGCGGATCACCCTGTTTTACTCTGCTTTCTACTCTGAATTCCTCCGTATATGCGTTGTTTACTTTTACTTTTGCTGTTGTGTTTTCAAGAGTTAGTTTAATTAGTCTTATTAATTTGGGAGGTATCTTATTCTGAGTTAATGAGTCTAAGATTTTATTTCTTTTTATGGAATCAAAAGCATGCATGTAGTCTATAAATATATTCTGAATATCGACATTGTATTCATAGCGCTTTTCTATTATTTGCCTTATCATAAAGATATTATCAACTGTAGATCTATTAGGTCTAAATCCAGACTGATAGTAACCTAATTCAGTTTCTGCAATATCTACCAGCCTTTGGTTCAGGATTACTGCAAATATTTTATATGCAACATTTAACAATGTTATAGGTCTGTAGTTTGTGCAGTCCAGTCTATCCCCCTTTTTATACACTGGACAAATTATTCCTTCATTCCATTGATTGGGTAATTGTCCTTCCTCCCAAATCATTGTTATCAGTTTGTGTATTCTTTGTTTTAATGTTCTTCCTCCTTGCTTAATTAACTCAGGAATTATATTGTAAGTGCCTCCCGCTTTATTACTTTTCAGTTTATTAATTATTGAGCGTACCTTGATGTATGACGGAGGTAATACTTCTCTATCCGTCCGGATGTCAGTTGTTGTTATTCGTGTCCTGTAATTGCTAGATAATTCATCTAAATCTGAGTTCAGGATTTGTGCTAAAATATTCTTTCCATCTGTTAAGGATTTTATCCGTTTGGGTGATAACTATATTGTTTCCGTCTTTACATATACGTGGGAGTCCTGTATTCTGCTGCCTAAGGTGTTTTATCTCGTTGAAAAACTTTCTTGGTTCATTCCTCTTATGATTTTCTTCAATTTGCCTTATTGTTTTATTTATCCATACTTTTTTCTTTGTTGCACACATTCTATTTGCTTCATTTCTTTTCTTATGATACCATTCATTACTTGCCCTCGTTCTATGCTGTAACCACTTCTTTCTCGCTTCGTTCTTTCTCCTGATTGCTAACTGGCAATCTTCATCCCACCATTCATTCTTCTGTTTCTTACTTTGAGTTTGTATTACTTCATTTGCGGCTTCTGTTATTGCTGATTTAATCTGCTCCCATTCTTTTTCCACTCCTTGCTGTTGTTTTTGTTTCGACAGTTTTGTATATAGGGCTCTTCTATATTCCTGAAGTTTTATCGGATTCTTAAGATTAGATTCATCCCATCTTCTAGTAAAGTCTCTATTTTTCTTGTAATATATCTTTGGGAGTTTTTGGTTTACTATTATCTTAAGGAGATAGTGCTCTGATTCTATATTTGGTCCTCTCATTGTTCTGACATCCTCGATAAGTTCTTTCTTTTTGCTGGTAATCAGTACATGATCAACTTGATTTAGTGTCATTTGATCTGGGGCTAGCCAGGTTCCTTTATGGATCTTCTTATGTTGAAACTGGGTACTCTTAACTGTTAGGTTGTTTCCTAACGCCAGCTCTAGTAACATCTCCCCATTTCTGTTTGATATTTCATGTAATGTATTTACCGAACTGTTTGCTTATATGAAATTGTAATTAAACCTTAGTGTTTTGAACTGATTCTAGGGGAGGGATTTAAGGATGTCGTATCGACACATCTGTAGATTTCTGTACTCTGGGAAGTGAAAATTCCAAATAATAGCGGAGGCTACACTATCAAAATTAGGACAGTTGTGAACATCAGGTGGCAAGCAGCAACACCGCAGTACACACGGTAGGTTGCAAGATAGCTGACCACAGCAACTGAACATTGGACAGTGTTTTTTTCTGCAGTATTGAATTGAGAATTACAATTACTGTAACAATCAAAGCAGGGTAGCAAACTGTATTTCACGGTATTACATATAACGACATGACAGACACTCAGCTGTGACAGGGTTAATGGACATCTATGCTCTTCCACTTATTCGCTCGTTACATCTCTGCCCTAAAGAGAGAGACAGAAAGTGCCTTCAGACAGTTGTACACTACCTGCCACACTACATACTGTCACACAGCAAGTGCCTTCAGACGGTTGGACACTAACTGCCACAATACATACTTGTCACAGGGCAAGTGCCTTTGGAGAGTCAACACTAACTGCCACACAACACACTGTCATAGAGGAAGTGCTTTCAGACAGCTACACTCTAACTACCACACTATATACTGTCACACAGACAGTGCCATCAGACAGCTGGACACTAACTGCCACACTACATACTGTCACACAGCCAGTGCCTTCAGAGAGTTGCGCACTAACTGCCACAATATACTGTCACACTAACTGCCACACTACATACTGTTAAACAGCAAGTGCCTTCAGACAGTTGCGCACTAACTGCCACAATACATACTGTCACACTAACTGCCACACTACATACTGTTAAACAGCAAGTGCCTTCAGACAGTTCCACACTAACTGCCAAAATGCATACTGTCACACTTACTGCCAAACTACATACTGTCACACAGCAATTGCATCCAGACATTTGCAAACTAACTGCCACAGCACATACTCGCACACTAACTGCCACACTACATACTGTCACACTAACTGCCACACTACATACTGTCACACAGCAAGTGTCTTCAGGCATTTGCACACCAACTGCCACAATACATACTGTCACACTAACTGCCACACTACATACTGTCACACAGCAAGTGCTTTCAGACACTTGCATACTAACTGCCACACTACATACTGTCACACTAACTGCCGCACTTCATACTGTCACACAGCCAGTGCCATCAGACAATTGAACACTAACTGTCACACTACATAATGTCACACAGCAAGTACCATCAGACAATTGGACACTAACTGCCACACCACATCCTGCCACACAGCAAGTGTCTTTAGACAGTTGCACATTAACTGCCACACTACGTACTGTCACACTAACTGCCACACTACGTAGCGTCACACTAACTGTCACACTACGTACCGTCACACTAACTGCCACACTATTTACTGTCACACTAACTACCACATTAGGTACTGTCACACTAACTACCACACTACGCACTGTCACACTAACGGCCACACTACGTACCGTCACACTAACTGCCATACTACATACTGTCACACTAACTGCCACACAACGTACCGTCACACTAACTGCCACACTACACACTCTCACACTAACTGCCACACTACGCACTGTCACACTAACTGCCACACTACATAATCTCACACTAACTGCCACACTACGTACTGTAACACTAACTGCCACACTACGCACTGTCACACTAACTGCCACACTATGTACTGTCACACTAACTGCCATACTACGTACTGTCACACTAACTGCCACACTACGTGCTGTCACACTAACTGCCACACTACGTGCTGTCACACTAACTGCCACAATACGTACTGTCACAGTATCTGCAACACTACATACTGCCACACTACATACTGTCACACTAACTGCCACACTACATACTGTCACACTGACTGCCACAGTACATACTGTCACACTAACTGCCACACTACGTACTGTCACAGTAACTGCAACACTACATACTGCCACACTACATACTGTTACACTAACTGCCACACCACATATTGTCGCACTAACTGCTGCACCACATACTTTCACACTAATTGCCACACTACATACTGTCACACAGAAAGTGCCTTAAGACAGTTGCACACTAACTGCCACACTACATACTGTCACACTAACCGCTACACTACATACCAATATTACTGGCTCAAGGAATTTATAGGAATTTTCTTCAGTAACATGTTCGTTTGTTACGATAAGAATTGACATGGTACTGCAGTACAACTTCATGACTGATATTAAAGGCAGGTGTTTTGTTGTGGGAGAGTGTAAATTGGTAAGTTTCAGAATTAGTTGTTTATCCTTCAGTACCGAGGATAATAATGTTACTTATCTGCAGTGACACAATACTCGTACCTATGAAACATCGAGCTACACCTGAAAAGCGTAGGGCAGTTATAAATGACAGTGGCAGCTATGTGTGTAATGTATGCAGCCTGACACCGGATTTAAAAAAATAACTCTGCATTTTGTCCGCACAGTCTGTTTTTGTATTCCGCGTGTTTGTCACATCCAACTTTGGTTGTCTCTGTGAATAGCATTCACTTGTTCGTCTCTGTAATAAAGACAGAATGTGTCTTCTGTGACCACTGAAATTAATTATAAAATACCCGTAATTTTAAATGGGTTTCATAGCCTCAGTGCCCAACGTGCTATCTTGCCTTCAACCTACATCTATCAGAAGGACTAGAGGACAGTACCTAGAATCCTATGACAACATAGCTGAAGTTATGATAACACACATTTGCTGTTTTACGTGATTAAAGCCATTATCTGCAAATGATCACGCTACACAAACTTTTTATCCAAGTCGTATCCTGAAACATTTTATTGTCCACAATTCTTATTAATATTATCCTCCCATCAACACTCTTCTTTCCGCCACTTCAATTCTACATTCGCGGACACTGTAGACTTACAAAGCGTCAAACAAACCTCTCAACTTCGTCTCTCTAACGACTGTAAACAGGCAGGGATTGTAGTATTTAACGTAATTTCCTGCCTGTTGTGTTGTTTTGAACAGTAAATGTTATATTTTACATTAATTTATTTAGATTGACTTAAAATTTGCAGTTACAAAGTATGGAAGAAAGCTGCATATAGTGCATAAAAAATGTTACAATTTAACTCCGTACCAAACTTCACTTGCCCAATCCAGCCAATCATTATTAACAGAAGCAGAAATCTTGAGCAAACATTTGTACTGCGGTCATCTTGTTGCTTATCATTCTGTAAATATGGCAGCTTCAGAAAAGTTTCACGCTTCCCCACCATCTGCTACCAAACAGAATTCAATGTACAGACAAACAATGGCACAAGAACAGTTTGGTGATATTAAATTGTGTATTTTAGAATCCTCTCCTTTCAAGCAAGACAAGCGTTATTCCCTTGTCTCTACATGCTGCCTGTGTCCCCTCGCTTCTTGAATTTAGCCAGTTGACCGATTTTCATGATATAAAAATCTCGTATATTTGAAGGTCACCCCTACACGGCACCTTAAGTATTATTTCCTTCAATCTGTAATAACATCATGGCGGACACCTAATTTTGTGTGGCGGGAGCGACACTAGCGCTACTTACATCAAGGCCTTATAATTTTGGTTAGGGAATTGGAATGTTATGCGTGTGTTACGATAATATGTTGCTACAGTACAGTTGGGTACAGAGTTACTGTTATGTGTGTGTGTTACTCTAATGTGTTGCTACAGTACAGTTGGGTACAGAGTTACAGTTATGGGTGTGTGTTAATGTAATGTGTTGATACAGTACAGTTGGGTACAGGATTACAGTTACGTGTGTTTGTTAATGTAATGTGTTGTTAGAGTACAGTTGGGTACAGGGTTTCTCCTATATGTGTGTGTTACTGTAATGTGTTGCTAGGGTACAGTTGGGTATAGGGTTACCATTCACAGGTAGGTAGATAAATTTACGTTAGAGCTAAAATGTCTTTGAATGAATGAAAAACACAGCTGATCGAGAGAGCTGAGTAAGTGGACGTTCGGAGTGTGTGAATGAAGACATCTCTACCAACTGAAGAAAAGCTGTTGCACCTTCACACTAGCACTTTAAGGCGACAGTTGATAGTTGCTGAATTTTATGGTGGAACAGAGACATTGGTCAGAATCACATAATTGTACAATACAAACTGTCGACTGTCAGCTTCTGTTCAACTGTAACCTTTCATTCATTAGAAAAAGCTATCAAACAAATGACAGGGGGCACGGGGTTTCATAGTTTGTTGAGGCACTGTGCTACCAAACGGAGGGTCGGAAGTGCGATTATTATTGGTAACATTGGAGTTTTTCATTAACCCTTTAAACGCCGAGTTAAATCCCATCTGCCATTTGCTGGAATTATTAGGAGCTCACCATACATTCCACGTTAGCAGAATAAGAGTTAAAATAATCCTTCCTGCCGCACAATAGTTTTGGGATCGAATTAGCCTATAAAGAAATGAGTGCCAGGAATATAAAAAGCTTTCGTTACGTAAAGCTGACAACCATATCACCTTCATGAGCTGATTATCATAAAATGTGGGAACCTCATACTCTTCGAAAACTCACATCCTGTCCATGCTTGTTATTGGAATGTTTTACCTTCAACTTTACACAGAACGATAAAAATAATTCTGATTTTTATCCATGCGTGGCAGTTCTTGTGTTCGGACTGGGGTTGCACTGCTGCAATATTTATCTTAGAATATGTCTAAGGAAAGAAGGTGTAGCAGTATTTGGAGGATGATATTAAAGTGGATACCTGTTATACGAAAACCACGGTGTGTGTATTGGATCTAGCTGGTTTAGAAGAAAGTAAAAAATCTGGCCTTCTTAAAACGTACAAACTTTAGTTGCGTAATATGCGGAATGTAGCGATTGGCATTTGTAAGGAAGATTGCAGAGTGAATGTAATTAGGACTGTAACAGAGTGAAATTAATATTAACGTGTTACCGAGAGTTATTAGTGAGAGATGTGATTACAATATTTTGGGGTTTGTTTGTGTTTTGTATAGAAGCTTATATTTAAAATTATTGTTAAGCCGATATTTATTTATTTTTGATAAATATTGCAGTTGAATTGAATAACTTGATGCTCTCTAACAGTTAGAGAAGCCTTCAGTCCGATATATATTGTATCATGAAGTTACACTTAAGAACTACACACGTCCACCTGAACTGTTTATCTTTACTTTGTACTGTTTATCAGTGGCAAATCAACGACGTTACACAATTCGCTGTCTCCTGTACATCAAACATGACGCACACAAATTGCTGACTATATTTAATGTATTGCCATATCTAATATCTCTCTTATTAGCAACATGTGAAGGTACAACTCTCCGGTACAGAACTGAAGACACAAATGTTTCTGTTATTTTAGATGTCCTTTCTCTTTGCGCTAGATCGTTATTGGTTTTCAGTTTCACATTTCGCCCGCTTTATCTCCAGTACCCATTTAATAGTAGGGTCGGAAAAGCGCAGCCGGTGTAGAGACTGGCTCCCGGCTCGAACGCCCACGGATCAAACCTCGGTGTTTGAGAAATTTTCCACATCTTTCCAGACCCACCCTGAGGCTTACCCAGCATTGTACGCAATGGGTACCGAGGTTTTCCAGGGTAAAGCGACCGAGATGTGGCGTTGACCACCCATCCCCTTCTAATACCGTGTTTAAAGAAAAAGTAGAGTTACACCTCAACACCCCTTCTGGGAATTTGTAGCCTGTTGTGGGATAAACTTTACCTTTATATGTACCTTTAAGTTTTACCCATTAAATAGTAGATTATGAGGTTTTCATATAACATTTGTATGGTATTCCCTTGCAATGAATAGAACCAAGACTGCGCGGTATGTAAATCTTTAGCCTGGTCACTAAACTGATTAAGAAAACACAGCTCCTATTATTAGCAAGTTCGTGGTTCGTGTTTCTTGGTTCCTACAATTGGAAAGGCTTTGCATGGAGCTGCATTTATTTCAAGAAAATACTTATTCTGATTAGCAATTTGAGAAACCTAACAATGTCTTAATATGAACGGTCGGCCTATAGATTGTGACCATTGTTCCTCTATATCTAGTCATTTTATCTGTCTTTGGACGGATTCGCAAGATAACGAAGAACGACTACTAGCTTCCTTAGGTGTGTCTGTCCGACAGTCGGTCCGTCTGTCCATTTGGAAAAACTCGTCTCACAGCGGACGAATTTTCATAAAATTTAAATTTCAAGGCTTTGAAAATCTGCCTACAAATTCATGTATGAATACATTCTGAGAAGAAAACGAGTAATTTGCATGTAAATCTGTTTATTGTTATGATAAAAACTGGCTAAATTGTTCTCAGAATGAGAAATTTTTCAGACAAAACTTGTAGAGAAAATCGGAACACACATTTTATATTCAAAAAATCTTCTCCGAAATTCGTGCAGTTTATAAGACAATGTGCCAAAAGGCAGTGCAGAACAACAGGCCGCTGATTGCAATATAATACGGCACATAGAGATGAGATTTACATGCTGGATAAACAAGGCTACAGACACACACTCAGATTATGTAATACTTATGGCTTTCACTCCAAAAATGGTTACGCGAACGCGTCTCAATAATACCTTATTTGTGCATTGCCCCTCCTGTTTAGCAGTATGCTAACTCAGCAGTCGATAAGTCTATAATGTTTTTAAACACCCTACATACCCATTCGCAACACACAGCAGTAATATACAGCAGTGTTTTGGTAATGTAGTGATGGGAAAAGCTTGTGGTTTTGATATTGCAGAAGGTCACACAACAACAGCTTAAATGCATTCGTGTGAAATATCTAGAAAAAAATTGCACGTACTTAACGCACCATATCAGCACTATCATTCAACACTGAGTGCTGGAATTTTACAGTGCATCAGATTTTTAAAGACTGTACACAACATTTATAGGTGTATATCAAACTGCCTGCTGCTGGCAGAAAGGGAAGTTCACTGATCCTTACATAGCTCTGTAGGGATACAAAATATTATATAAATATTTTTGTATATAATGTAAATTCTTTCAGTATAAAGTAAAATAAGTATATATATATATATACGTATATAAAATAAATGGACACAGTAACACCAGACACTCTAAAATTCATGTGCAACATGTGGGTAATGAGCCGCAGTGTGCCTTTGGCCAGTATATAATATTACCTGCCAAAGCACCAAACTCGATACATCACAAAATGCAATACCTGTAATCGCCGCACTGCCTACCGTCATACGAAGAGCTGTGAGTGTACAGTGAGGATTGTGGTCGGATGTAACAGCTGCTGTGTTTACATAGCTGTAATGTTCTGCAGTACGGTAAGGAATGTCAGTGTTGTTCAGTTTAGCATGTTATTGTGAAACTGGTTATAGAAATTTCATCTGATTCTGTGTCAGTTTCGTAACACATGAATGACCTCTCTTATGTATTGCAATTTTTAATTGCGAGTTTCTCTTTTATAATTAAATTCATTCTTTCTCTTCACGTACAGATATATTTGTTGTAGAACATTTTGTTTTCGTCTACGTAACTCTGTTGTAATGTGCGGTCCATATGTTTTGTTAAACTGCAAATTTTTCATTACACTTAGAGGTATCAAGGCATATGTCTTTGTAATTACACGTAATGTTATATGGTTATGTAATTTAGTGCCAAGAACGTGTCATTCTTAACAAAATTACCGGCTACAATCGGTGGTAATGGACATCTAATTATCTAGATCTTCCAATTCACTTCACTAACATAATAATAATTATATAAGCAGACCGGACAACATGTTAACTGTTATTTCAATACATGTAACGTGCATCTTTTATTATTTTGTGCTACTTTCAAATTATGCACAATTAATTTACAAATTATCACACTCCTATATTTTTGACACTCTCGTGTCATCCTCATGAAGCCCATAAATAATAACTTGCCAACTTAAATATTTCAAATGCAGCTGCTGGTAATAAAATTTAAAATGAAGATATTTCTAGTGGAAATTATGAAATTTCTCAGTATAGCTGTTGAAATATCAATATTATAAAATATTCAAAATTTTAGAATTATCCTATCTACAATAAAATGAGCTAAAATTTAAAACCGAATTTCGAGTTTCGTAAGCAAATGCCTAAAGATCCTTTTCTTCTGCGTTATGACACCGTGTTAGTGTGTAATTTTCTCCCGACATCTTCAGACCACTAACTCGTCTCGGCACTCATGAACAACGTTATATGAACCATGTATTCGACATTAATTTATCTTATCTATTGCCAGTGTCGTTATATAAACACAAATAAATAAATCCTTATATATATATATATATATATATATATAATTGCCATCGCCCACAGCAGTTACTTTACATAAGCAATAAGTTCTAGTTGATACCTAGAGTACAACATGTGTTTAGTGGCGGAGAGTATGAAGTGGCGGCGTGTAATTAGTACATTTAATGTAACAATCTGTTTGTTCAAAGCTGGCTGACAATTAAACAGCAGTTGTTAAACAGTGGGCATTCAGCAGCAGTTGGCAGGCAGCAGTCGTTTGGCTACGAACTGTATAATTTTGGCAGAGGCCATCCAGTTGTGTTTGGAGTACAATGATAAAATAAAGATATAAATGTACTCAGTCTAACATAACAATATATTTATTATATTAATGTCAATTGGTTTCGGCCATAATGACCATCATCATGCCATTTCATAAACACCCTGTACCAGACTGTTATGATTTTGTGAAATGGCCTGATGATGGTCATAATGGCTGAAGCTAGCAGCAATTAATATTCGTTATACAATCCAACTCATGCACTATTCACACTTTAAAACACAATCATTTCAACATTTAAAACCAATAAAATGTAAAAAACGTGTTTGTAAGTATAAAAACCCCTACATGTTTCGGTCTTTTTTCACGAACATCTTCAGGGGGTACTGCGCTTCGCTTTGTGCCGTTACTCTTCCTCCCGCTGATTTGCTTTCGTTGAGTTCGTATTATTACGCAGTATGTGGCCGCATGTGTATGGCATTTGTATGGGTTTGGTGTTCTTGTCTGTTGGTGATCTGCTTGTGAAGTTTACAAGCAGATCACCAACAGACAAGAACACCAAACACACACAGATGACATACACATGCGGCACTGAAAGCATTACCGGTAGTACAAATTGACTGGTGATTTGTAACTGAGCTAAATTTGGGGTATTACTTACTGCTGTACCATTTTGCTGTATGGACTGAGCAGTTTCTGAAGTATTATACTCATTAAAATAGTATAAATTGTATACCATATACACAGACAGCTTGCAAACTGTATGGCATAATGAGACTCTAAAAAAGAGGGATTAGAGCTGTCGAAACGCGCATGTTACATAAGCCCATATAATATGTAGCGTATAAATCAGTTTGTCTTATCAATCCAGCCGATATATCGTAGCACAGACAGTAACCTACAGTAGGTACGTACAGAACAAAATACCGGTTATCCACATCAGACCGGGCGACAATTGAACATCTTCTACATGCACTGCCCATCCAAACATCAAGACTTATAAAAATCCTTTCCTTCTTTAGGGCTACAGTACGTCTATAGTAGGTATTTGAGTAGTACGTAACTGCTTTTGTATGAGTTTGAGATTTGTACCTCATATTGAGTGACCAAGTGTGACTGAGTGTGTTTGAGAGAAATATGTTACAAGGCGGTATCTGGACGTAAATAGAGGACATGCCAACAGGACTGGATGGAACAGTATAATTGGGAGCTTTGTGATTAGTAAGTCAAAAAACAGCGTAAGGATAATGGAAAAAAATGATGTGTGACAATGCAAATAACATGAATCCCATAGTATTGTACAGATATTATGGTAAAAAACTACAAAGTAAAAAGCTTCATTAGGAAGATATCTTCTTAGAAAAAAGAACACAGACACAATATACGGTAGAAATGTCGTGTTAAATATGTGGACTGGACTCATCTGGCTTAGGATGTTTGACAGAGAGTGGATAAAAAACATTCCGTTTGAAGAAAACGTAGCGAATTTGTTTCACACTCTGCTAATATTTAAGTTCTTTGCTCCATTAATAAGTATGAATTAAAGTCTTTAATTAAAGTGCCAAAACATAGAATATTACAGAAATCTATAATCAAAAAATAATAAAAATTTTACTCTCAATCATTCTTGCAGCAGTCATTCGGTCTATGAAGATTTCTCTTCACGTTCAGTTGAACGTCATGCGTTGGACCCACTTTAGTTAACCAGCTGTGGCCACATAACAACAAGCACCATATCAATTGCACCATACCTGTCCTTATGTTCTATTATCAAGTGCTGATATTACACTTCGTAATTATGGTCTGTGTTCTTGCTTTACGAGATAAGCCAAATGCTTTCAGTTAGTGGGTTAAGGGAGACGAATATATATTGTTACTGCTGAATCAGACAGAAAGTACGGGACGGTATTGTGATATAGCGTACTGCTTAGACTGTTATTGAGGGATGTAACAGTACTGCAGTAACTGCAGGCAGAAGGGCTATTTCCCCTCTACCCTGTTCTAAGGACACTACAGTCAGTCCATGTATCCATTGCACTGTGATGTAACAGTACTGCAGTAACTGCAGGCAGAACCGCCATTTTCCCTCTGCCCTGTACTAACAACACTACAGTCAGTCCAATTATCCATAGCACTGTGATGTAACAGTACTGCAGTAACTGCAGGCAGAACCGCCATTTTCCCTCTGCCCTGTACTAACAACACTACAGTCAGTCCAATTATCCATAGCACTGTGATGTAACAGTACTGCAGTAACTGCAGGCAGAACCACGATTTTCCCTCTGCCCTGTACTAACAACACTACAGTCAGTCCACGTATCCATAGCACTGTGATGTAACAGTACTGCAGTAAATGCAGACAGAACCGCCATTTTCCCTCTACCCTGTACTAACAACACTACAGTCAGTCCATGTATCCATAACACTGTGATGTTGGTAATTTAATAACTTTCAACACCATATGTATTTAGGTGTGTTCAAATGCTTGATATCCGTGATATGACGCCGAGTGTTTTGGTAAAAAATATTAAATTTCGAGTTGAAATACTAACTTCACTTCACATTCAGCAGTCTGCCCACAAAGATATGTATGCACCACACCAATAAGACACTTGCATGAATTGGATTATCGGGTTCAGAATAAAAGCCGAATATTATCTTAATTCATTATATTTCCTGTACTTCAGAACCGCTGTGCACACTGCTGGCGACACACAGGTTTTATGTACGGTACCTAATTGGTGAAGATTGCGAGGTTTGAATTTTCAGTAGAATCCCTCCAACGGAATCTAAGTTACAGCAGAAATGGTTCGTTGCTCTTCAAATACAGTGCCGTTAATTATTGAAAAATTGTATCCAAAATCACGACGTGTGTAGCGAATTACCGCAGAGTCACAGATGGGAATTTTCATGAACATCGCTCTATCGGAAGACGATATAGAGTCGAAAAGTTACATTGCTCGGAATATTAAGTGTCCTAAATGTTGAACAGACTCATCCGTCTGTCTTTCCCATGTAGATTCCCACTGACACACTCACATCAAACAGGCAGCAACAAAGTGATACGCCCCAGTACATGTTATACTGCCCTGTAGACACGTGACAACAGCAGTGCAACCCGCTGTAATCACCGGCTTCTCTTCCAACTGTCAATCATCATTAATTCCCTATGTCCGTTATTTAAAAAATAATCCAATATAACAAAACCTCAGGCATTCACGTTTATATTTCACGGCCCTTCGGAAACTCTGAATACAAAAAATGTATTCGTTGGTAGACGAAATGATAATATTAAAATGTGTATGAGAAAATATATTATGAGGATAAAAGACAAATGTAAATCAATCCCTGGACAGGCCCTGAGGGTTGCAGGGTTTTGAGGCTCTCAGTTTTCAAGATAATTGGCACATAAGTGTTGAAAGGTTGTCAGCCCTACGCACCGGCCACCTTTACCTATTCCTTTACTCATTCCCGTTAGAGGCTGAGTCAACCCCAAGGCCATA
>Ga0268261_10001133_pt1 | contig 17998 bp, 14 predicted proteins | sample TergutNc150P1_FD_190353 | JGI IMG/M metagenome (GOLD analysis project Ga0268261, IMG submission 190353) | Nasutitermes corniger P1 segment gut microbial community from laboratory colony in Florida, USA - Nc150 P1 (SPAdes) (version 2) | ecosystem: Host-associated > Arthropoda: Insects >...
TCGGCAGGCGAAGAAGGCCCGACTGCGCTAGAGATTTACGCAACCTGCGTAGTACAGGTAAGACACGATAACTCGAAAACCGTAGCCAATGAAGCATTTTCATTGTGATTTTCGTGTTCAGCAGCTCAATTTACATAAGAATTGGCTCATTTCATTTCTGCTAGAAAAAAAAAGTGAAATTTTGTAGATCAGTGTTATTAGACGCCCATCCACACATTCAAGGTCACAGAATACAAAACATCCTACTTAATACAATTAGCACACTGTATATTTTTCGGACCGAAATTATGCTGAATTTCGAGTTCCTAATATTAGTTCTTGTCGTTTCCCTGTCTGCTTTTTTTCTTGCCTTGTATCTCTATTTCACTCGAAACTTCAAATTTTGGCAGAAACTCGGTGTACCGTACGTAACACCCACACCATTTGTAGGCAATCTTAAGCAATGTGCGTTCCAGAATGTGAATATTGGCAAACATCTTCAGCAAATATATGAACAGCACAGTGACAAGCCATGCGTCGGACTTTTCTCTTTCGACAAACCCATTTTATTGATCTGCGACTTGGAGCTGGTGAAGAATATTCTGGTGAAGAATTTTCAATAATTCGTTGACCGTATTATCTCTTTCGACGAAAAGCTTGAGCCCTATGCATGAAGATTCTCTTTGTGATCAAGGGTCAACGTTGGCGTAATTGGAGAACAAATTTAACTCCAGTGTTTATTTCTGGTAAAATGAATATGATGTTCTACCTGGTGGACACCTGCGGTAAGGAACTGGCTAACTGCCTGGTCAAGGCCTTTTATATCGATAAGTAATTCTGAGGCTAAACGTACAAACACTTTTTTTTTGAAAGAAAATTGTGCTGTGGGGCATTTATAGGATTAAGTTACGCTTACGATAATAATTATTGAAAACAACATTTACATTCTTGTAAGTGTACAAAATTGGAGTGTTTCAACTGGCGATTATATTGTTTCCAGGAAGCTTTTTACACGAATGACAAAGGAAAGCGGAAATAAATCGAGCCAATCTCCGATTTGATAAGTGGAAATTAATACGTTCTCACTCGAAATATTTTAACATCTTATCCATGCCACCCTATTTAAACTCAACTATAATTGTGCACAGTTCTTAACATCAGAGAGCCATCACATCCATTTTATCAATCAAATACAGAATATCTCGAGAGACATTATACACTGTTGGAAAATACTAATTGTAACAACCATTAAAGCCGTAAGTTTTCTGTTATATATTTGTTACAACAAAATAAAATATTCTTATGGTACTTAAAAAGTGATCTTATCCATATAGGCATAGCGCTTTAACAGATTTTCTCATTTTAACATGTATATGTCTTATGGCTGGGGTACCCACTGCAATGACCTTGTTACACGACCTTCAGACTAAATGTTTTAATATAATGACGTCACAACGCGATAACACAATGCGCATCCGGCGACGCGCAACGCTGGAATACGTAAAGCGATTCGACACTACGCGATACATCGCACCATGCATATGTCATACAATACGACATATACATGGAAACGACGTAATTCCTTTAAGGGAAGTATGATGCGTGATTTTATTGGTACATATGTAGAACATCCAAAAATTTTTACAAATCCTGCACATCGCTTGATCAGACTTTACATGTGATAACCTTGAACAAAAATCGCTATACAATATATAACATCTGAATATTGACACATGGGACTGATATAAGACTAAGACATTTTATTTCACGCACTTTGACATTTTCGAGTTCAACATATCGGCTCAGTAAAAAAAAAGGATAAATTAAATTTAAAATTCGAAACAATTAAAAGGGAAAAAAATTACATCTCCGGAATCCAGGTGTATGTAGTAACCAAAAATGTAATAGCTATTTCACCATGGGCTGTTAACAGGGTCCCCACTATATGTGGTGGAGACGATGCATAGATACACTACTGACGTCATAGCGTCCTGTGCCTGCGGTATCAATGGCAACTTACTGAAGGATCCCAATGCTGAATTCAGTATGTTCTCACGGAAAATATTTGACTTCTCTGTTCAAAAGGGGTTGGCAGGACTGATGGCATTCACTGCTCCTGCAGTTAAAAATCTATTAAATAAAAATATTTTGGATGATGATACCTGAGGAAGATCGTCTGGAGTACAGTGGAATACAGGTGAGATACATACATACTGTGCTCTCATATGAATGCCAGGTCAAATATTTTGTGCAAAGTAGATGTAATTTTTTTTACTAAAACACGTTCTACGCGGTGCATAATAAAATAGATAAAAAATAACGTAACAATAATGGACAATCGTCGAGCTTGGAGAAGGGAATAACGGATATCCCTTGAATTATATGCGCATCTTTTGCAGGAATAAAAGTATGTTACATAGGTCGGAATGCCTGCACATTTCATCGGCGTTACGTGTGGATAGTAAACATGGTTCTTCAGGATTTCACCACATAATGCTATAATGTGATATTTTCTACCACATTCCTTCCAAGAATTTAATTCCACTTGCCAACTCAATAATTTCTCAGGTAAAGTTCATTCCAAATGGTTAGAGTGCAACTGAATATTTACGTACATTGTCCCCAGTGTTGCTTGAGGATAAATAGATAAAACTATCCTTCAAAACAGAAATTTATAAAATCACGTACGTGATTAAGTACGTAGAAAAACGAACTAATTAATTGACAAATGCAAGGGGAATAAGAACACCACAGATTAGCCTTTTGTTTTTCTACATTCCTGACATATGATTCAGTTCTGTATGTGATAAAACATACCGATCGTCCTTGCTAAAGAAAACCCACACTCAGTGAAAGAGGAAATAATTTCGGGTACTTTAGATATATTATTGTTACAATAAAACGAAAGTTAAGCATTGTATCAGTGTTATGTTTTTATATGCAAAATATGCTTGCAGCTTGTTAGAAGAAAGAAAACAGCAAGAGAACAAAAATGATTTAACCCTTATCCTTCTAACGTGGAGAATAGGGTGAGCTCCTAATCACGCCAGCAAATAGCAGATGGCATTTAATATGTTAAAGTAACTTACATTATATTACAAACAATTTAAACCATACTGTGCCTCTTTTTTTCCTGTTGCCATATTTAATTAGCTCAATGCACGTTCTTCCAGTATTTTAAATTGAAATATGCTTGAAAAACTTTCCATTAAAAGTAGTCCTATCAACGGGGCAAAATTATATAAATGGAATCTAAACAGTACTAAATATTTCACGAAATATCATTACAAGTTGCATGCACCGTTAACACAAAGACGTTAACGAAAAATCATAAATAAACTCAGAATAAACAGTGTTTTAAAGGATTCTTTCCTACATTATTACTCCCATAGTTCATATATAAGAGTTTAATGTTGTACTTAAAAAGGCTAAATAAATTTAAGGTTTTTAAGGCTAAAATGATGATATACGTAGTAAACATTAATGTAATGTAGTGAAAAAGGCAAGTGTGTTACGGCACTGGAGAGGTACTGAGCATGAACGGTAGACCAGCATTTTGTACAGAATTCCGATGTGGAAAATTCTCGGAAAACCAAAAATGTGCGTTGTGAGTATTACACAACGTATTTGTTGATCGCAAATCAAGGCAGAAAGATATGCTTCAAGGGCGGAAGCGTTCTGCTGCCTGGAGGCTGTATGACACTAAATTAGTGGGTCCTTAAAAACTGCAATACATTAAACTGTGGTAATAAACTGAGATGACATCAGAAACGTTTATTCCTACGTTCTTCAAGCTGGACTTGAGCCGTTCCACTGAAGTTGCATTCGGTTTGGAAAAACCGGTGTGAAAAAACTGACAGTTGAATCAGCGTGTCTAGGGCAGGTGATGGACACGTCTTGCAAGCGCTTCGAGGAAATATCTTTGTAGCAACGTACTGCCGAAATTTGTTTTCACTAATATTTCGAATTTTTACTTGGGTAGGTCTCGCACGCTACGGAATCAACTTCAAACAGCAAATAAAATTCTTTGTGAGACAGAGTGCTCGGATTTGCATTACGTAAATATTGGCTCTAAAGTTCAAAACAGTATTTTTGTTTCATTTTGCATATAATTCTGTGTTTCGACACAACAAGAATGATGTTCCAATTTATTCTAATCGCTTTTATGGGTGTCCCAGCCCTAAGCCTGTATTTTTATTTCATTCGAAATTTCAACCTCTGGGAAAAACTTGGTGTCCCTTACGTAAAACCTGTACCGTTGTTTGGCAGTCTTAAAGATTGTGTGTTGCAGAGAGTCTATATTGGTAAACAAATTGAGAAAATCTACGTCAAACACAGCGACGAACACTACGTTGGCATCTGTTCATTGGATAACCCGAGTTTGTTGGTTCGTGACCCAGAATTGTTGAAGAATTTTCTAGTGAAGGATTTCCAGAACTTCATGGACTGCCAAATCTCTACTGACGAAAAGACTGACCCCTTATGGTCGGGCACAATTTTTGTGATGAAAGGTCAACTTTGGCGCGAAGTCAGAACAAGTTTTAGGCCGCTGTTTTCAACTGGCAAAATGAAGACGATGTTCTATTTGGTGGATGTGTGTGGCAACGAACTGGCTGCCTGCATTGAGAAGGCCACTGTTGAAGGTAAGTTCTACCAAGGAGAAAATACTGCCTAGTCCTCGTACGTGCTTTTGCGTTTGCGCTGTTGTGCAATTATTGACGGGCTTGGGTGCTCACAAATTTCACTTTTTCGTTACATCAAAAGATATATTACAAACAGGTACACCTGTCTTGAAAACGTCTGTGGCACTCTATGCCTTTACTGAATAAATCACAGCTTTTAGGAAAACACATAAAAAGCAAATATAGCAAGGAAATGCATTCTTCACATTCACCTACAAATCAGCTTTCCTATGCCGTGAATCTGGAATCGAATGGGGATTTAGGGTTCGATTCAAGCGATAAGCAAATAAGTTTGTCCCGTCACCCGTTAATTTTAAGGCAAACATTATCTGCTGGGTGTTACGTAGCTACGTACGTCAGCAGACGCAAATAAAACAGTGAAAGTATTAAAGCAAAATTAATTGAACAAAAATTAGTCTGTCAAAATTATACTCTAAAAAAACGAAAATCCACACTGTAACTTAAAAATGCAGAGGCCCCTTCATTACTATTTAATAATTTGTAATACAAATCTCGATTAAATTCAAAGTAAATTAACTCTCACACGTCAATGTACTAACATTAGCAACTATTGGGCAACTATGAGGAAATAAAAACAGTCAGCCACAGCTATGTTCGTATTTTCACTGCATGTTTTGGCTTTTGTGGACAGAAAAAAAAACGGAAACATAGTTGTGCCGGACAGATTTTACGTCCTCATTGCTGTTCACGGCGTGCCAAGGTTAACGTTTCGAGAAGCTTCTACCAATGTCACGTGATACACGATACACATATCAGTTGCGGAAGCGATGACGTCACGCGTGTTAGTGAGCAGAGTGAGCGACAAATTGAGCTTTTTAATACCGTGCAGGTCCGCCTAAGACATATACATGTCAGAATTTACTAACTCTTTCTTGTCTGATAGTACCGCTGAGCATTCCTAGTAACGGTATATGTTACTTTAAATTAGGAAGATTAGTTACGCTCGCGTCATTGCAGAATTTTAAACACGAAATTAATAAGCTCTGCGCAAATTCAAGATACCGGTTTCTAAATAGTCTGATTAGAGAAGAGAAATGAGAATGATATTCCAACAGGTAGTCTAATATACATTACTTTAGATTTACATTTGGGATTGGCCACAGATTATTATATTTATGATGTGTGGAGCTATAAATATTATAGCGTAACTTTCTAGTGTTTTAAAAATTTTGAGGTTTAGCCACCAGCACACAACATTGACACTCATTAACATCGGAAAAGCGAAAATCGATTCTTCCTTTTTAAAAAGTCTAAAGATCTGTAACACGAAGCAAAGAATGACGATGGGTCAGTCAGGTAGCAGTCTCCAACTGCCTGCTCTCAGGAAAATTTCAAAGTTCATCGCCTAAAATTGCTTTTTCGGCATCATCTTTCCAATCCGTCTGAAGTAAATTCAAATCACCGCCCATAATGCTTCGCATAGTCAGTGATGTTTCTTTTAGTTCTTTTTTTATTGTTTTGTATTTGCTTGTATGTTTTGTATAACTGTGTTGAATTCTGTCGGTTATGTATTCTTATTGTTATGTTTATGTATTCTTATTGACATGTAATCTGACTGAGGTTTATCCGTGCTTTTTCCTCAGTTGTAAGGCAAATGCCAGGGTATATTTCGCAAAGACGGGGCACGGTCCGCACTCTTCCTAATTACAAAACAGTGTTGTTCTACGTATTGATTTTGTCGATTGTGTTGTTCTAAGTATTGTTTTTGCGTAAATGTGTACTGTACTAATGCCACCGGGTGGTAACCCAGTTGCAGTTAAACATATCATATCATACCACATCATCACGTAAGTAATGTACGAGCTGCTAAACCTTCAATCACCAAAGTATCCTCATTTGGAGCTCTGTAAATACCTATAATTTCCCACGTATATTTTGGATCCATTTCTTTCACTTCGAATGTGATCATCTCAAAATCATCATCTACACATAACTCCGTAGAGGCAATGAAATTATTAAACAGATAAAAACCCAACCACGATGGGAGGCACCTATCCTTTCCGAAAGTTGTAAAATCAGCAGTAAAGACTTCAACATTGCTAGTGTCTCCCTTAACCCTTATCCTGCTAACGTGGAGAATATGGTGAGTTCCTAATAATGCTAGCAAATGGCAGATGGGATTTAACTCGGCGTTTAAAGGGTTAATCCATGATTCCGTGCCTATAACAACATCGGGAGTGCACGTATCAACTAAATTCCAGAGTTCTATTGCTTTATTATAAACACTCCCACACTTAACCAGCAGCACAACAAGCATCTTACCTTACTTGCAGATTCCTCTGCTACAGATATAACCCTCGACCCCACTTCACCTTCTCTACTCATCAAGATACTAGTCACTGGTGCATCTGCATGTAATGTCTTAATTTCATCGATCACTGATCGTCCCATTACCATGGTATCCCTCGTTCTGTAATTTCCATTTTCCATAATTTGTCACATCTTACTCACTGCCAATCCTCCGACATCAAGCCCACTAACTGTAACATACAGCTGTCCAAGTCGTCTCTTTCCTCTTCCTTTCAGATGCAGTCAATCTCTAGCGAAATCCCCGTCCTCTATCCAGCTGTTCGGAACAACGAAGGTAAGTCCCAAGGCATTTTTTAACCGGTCATATCCATCATTCAGTGCCCCAATACGCCTCCACGACACATATCTACGTCGCAACACTCCACTCAAGAAAAGTCTGCATTTCGGGAGTTTCCTCTTTGCCGTAGCCACCAACGCATATACTTCTCCCTTTACAAAATCAAGATTTCTCGTTGCTCTCCAGTCATTAATTACATACGTGAATAATGACAGTTTCTGGACTACCTAGACCCCTCTAATCTCTCACTCTGTGTAGCTCTACAGTTTTAATCCCCGAAAAGCATTTCACCATCAAACCTGCATGTACTGGTCCAACACTGAGTCACTGACCGCCGTACACTTTGTAACTTTTGCTTTCCAGACACTGTTTCTCTCTTCCCAGCTCACGCCAGAAGCATCTTTCCTTCAAGCTCACTGTTTCTAACCTTCATTTCACCAATTTGTCGCAGGGCGATTTGCAGATCTTCCTGTAACATTCTCACATTTTATGTTCAAAACTTATCGTAATTCGAATTCTCTCTATCAGACGCTTGAGACTTCACGTTTCCACCACTATAATGATTCCATCGTTCACATAGTTCACGTTGGATTCCCGAAATCAGATTCCAGCCCCACCCAGTACATAAGAGCCGCGCGATGTCCTGCACTTCCACAACAAGACCAGGATTCTGCTCAAATCCACTAATCATTAGTAAAAGTGCTAAAACCATCGAAATTAGCAACGTCTATCCCAAGCAGTCACCAGCAGTTCCGTTAGCGTCACCACGTATAGGCACCTCACGCCACGAGAATCTCCCAGCCCAGGTACCCACTCTCGCCCGGTAGTTTTCCACGTAACAACCCATTGTCTACCCTTGCCTAGGAGCTCACCACAAACACGTCTGAACTCTACGACCCTCCACACAAAATCACAATATGAAGATTGATTATAGTTCCTTTGAAAGGGTGGAAGAGTTCAAATATTTGGGAACAATCTTCACAAATCATAATGCTTTGAAGAAAGAAATTAAGAGCAGACTGCAGGCAGGGAATTCTTCCTACCATTTCGTGCAGAATCTTTTGTCTGCAACTTTGCTATTCAAAAACTTATCGATTAAGATATACATAATTATTATTTTGCCTCTTGTTGTGTATGAGTGTGAAACTCGGTCCCTCAAATTGAGCGAGGAACGAAAATTGAGGGTATATAAAAACAGGGTGTTGAGAACAATATTTGGGCTTAAGAGGGAGGGGGTAACAATGGAAGTGGACAAAACTACATAATGAGAAGCTTAAATATCTGTACTCCTCTTCCAGTGGCGTTCGGTTAATAGAAGAATGAAATGGGCGTGGCATGTAGCGCGTATGGGGGAGAGGAGAAGCGTACTCAGGGTTTTGGTGGGGAAACCTGAGGAGAAAAACAACTTGGGAGGCCCAGGCGTAAATATGAGGATAATATTAAGATGTATCTTCGGGAAGTGGGATATGGAAAATGGACGGCGTCGAGCTGGCTCAGGATAGGGAGAGGTGGCGGGCACCTGGGATTGCGGCAATGAATTTTCGGGTTCCATAAAATGCGGGGAATTTATAGATAAGCTGCAAACCGATTAGATTATCCAGAAGGACTCCGCTCCATGGAGTATATAAGTAAGTATGGCATTCGGCTTAACATTGAGTAAAAGAAGAAAGAAGGTCGAATATTGATATGTGAAGCGAAAGATATTGTGACGTTTTACTTCACGCCCTGTTTGAGGATAGATTAGTTTATGAATAAACAAGATATTGTATGCGTCATCTGCTTAAAAACAATGGGAAAAGTGTGAAAAATCGGAAAATTCCAGTAAGAATTCAAGTAAAAATGTCAAGTTAGAAAATTAGAGGATTGGTTTGAAGCCGTCCATAATATACACAAACCCCTTTCCTTCACTGTCACAAAAGTTTTTCATTTGCCCCTACTCAACTGAGTAAATAAACTCTTAGTTGTAACACATATTAGAGGGCATTTGCCTTCTTTGTTCCAGCCATTTCAAGTTACGCCTAAAGTTTTAATACAGATGGATAGACACCACAGAACACATGAAGTAAAATTCAGTTCTAGAACGATCTGGGAAGACGCATTGGCAGAAAACATCATTAAACTGTAATAGATATATGAGAAAAATATTGTTATATAAGGTGTATACATATTGCAACATAATGTGAATTTTCGCAATCGTGTCATCCAGCCATCAAGGATTGGAATTTGCCCTTTAATGTAAACAAGTCAATATCACTGTGAAATTAAACCCGCCTTGCCAATTTGGCTCTTTTTTACTTTCAAGGCGATCTCTCAGTGTGGGTCATTTCTTTCCGTTGAATCAGTGCGCTGTGAGATTTTCATTAGTTTAGAAGCCAGACCGCATGCAGACAGCAAAAAAACATAGTTTCTAGCCTATCGTTAACACAATCACATAAGAAGATTTAAGCTCATTTTGCATTTGTAAAAATCTTCGGGAGATTTCCTTACGGACACTGCTAGGAGCAGGAATCAACTCCATCAAGTAACGTGAAAGAATTTCAGAGATACATTTGATAAGTTGAATAATTATATTACACCCATCTACACTTTCAAGGTGACAGACCTCAAAACATTCTATTTAATACAACTGGCAAATTTCTATTGTTTCGCCCCGAAATGATACTGACGTTCGAGTACCTAATATTAGGTCTTGTCGTTTCCCTGTCTGCTATTTCCATTGCCTTGTATCTCTATTTCACTCGAAATTTCAAATTTTGGAAGAAACTCGGTATACCGTACGTAAAACCCACACCATTTGTAGGCAATCTTAAGGAATGTGCGTTCCAGAAAGCGACCATTGGCAAACGTCTTCAGCAAATATATGAAGAGCACAGTGACAAACCATACGTCGGAATTTTCTCGTTCGATAAGCCCAACCTGTTAATCCGTGACGTGGAGCTGGTGAAGAATATTCTAGTGAAGGATTTTCAGTACTTCACAGATCGTGTTACCTCTGCCGACGAAAAGCTTGACCCCCTATTTAGCAGGGCTCTCTTTTTAGTCAAGGGTCAACGTTGGCGTAATTGGAGAATAAAATTAAATCCAGTGTATACTTCCGGTAAAATGAAAATGATGTTCTGCCTAGTGGACACCTGCGGCAAGGAACTGGCTGACTGCCTGAAAAAGGCCTCTGTTTACGGTAAGTAATTCTGAGGCTGAACATTCCAACATTTACTTTTTATTAAAGAGAAGTATGTACAGGACATTTATAGAATTTAAGTTACACTTAAGATAGTAATTATTGGAAACGACATTTACATTCTTGTCAGTCTAAATAGGATAAATGTTGCAATTTTTAACTCCCGATTCTATTGTTTCCACGACTTTTTTACACGAATGACAAAGAAAAGCGGAATTAAATCTAGTCAATCTCCGATCTGATAAGTGAAAATTAATAATATCTCACACGAAATATTTTAACATCATATCCATGCCACCGTATTTAAATGCAGATATAATTATTCCCAGTTCTTAATAACAGAGAATTTTTATTCCAATTTTATCAATCAAATACACAATATCTCGAGAGACATTATACACTGTCGGAAAATACTAATTTAACAACCATTAAAGCCGCAGTTTTTCTGTTATTTATATCATTACAATTAATTTGTTACAACAAAATAAAATACTTATATGCTACTTAAAAATAATCTTATTCATAAAGGGTAGAGGGCATTAAAAGATTTTCTCATTCTTATTGGTAAATAAAACATGCAAACATTTCTACAAATCCTGCACATTGCTTGATCCGACTTTACAGGAGATAACCTTGAACAAAAATCGATATATAATATATAACACTGAAATACTGACACATAGGACTAACATAAGTCTAAGATTTTTTATTTAACAAACTCTGACATTTTCAAGTTCAACGTGTCTTCTTATTAAAAATTTAATTTAAATTCGGAACAAGTAAAAGAGAAAACGTACTACTTATCTGAAATGCAGGTGTATGTAGTAACCAAAAATGTAGTAGCCATTTCATCATGGGCTGTTAACAGGTTCCCCTGTAGATGTGGCGGAGATGATGTATAGATACACTACTGACGTCATAGCGTCCTGTGCCTTCGGTATCAATGGCCATGCACTGGAGGATCCTAATTCTGAATTCCGGATGTACACACGAAATATATTTGACTTCTCTGTTCAAAAGGGGTTGGCAGTACTGACGGCATTCACTGCTCCCGAGATTAAGAATCTCTTACGTATAAAATTTTTGGATGATGACACAAACAGATACCTGAGGAAGACCGTCTGGAGTACAGTGGAATACAGGTGAGATACATACACATTGTGCTGTCATTTTAATGCCAGGTCTTAATCTAAAACACGTTCCACATGGTGCCTAATAAAATAGATAAAAAATAACGTAACAATAACGGACAATCGTCAAACTTGGAGAAGGGAATAATAGATATCCCTTGAATTATACGCGCATCTTTAGCATGAATAAAAGTATGTTACATGGGTCGGAATGTCTGCACATTTCATAGACCTTACGTGTGGATAGTAAATATGATTCTTCAGGAATCAATACACATAATGCCATAGTGTGATACTTTTCTACCACATTCCTTCCAGGAATTTAATTCCATTTGCCAACTCAATAATTCCTTAGGTAAAGTGCATTCCGAGTGGTTAGAGTGTAACTGAATATTTACGTACATTTTGTCCCTAGTTTTACTCCTTTCAAATTTTCGCTTTACGTTGATACGCAACTGAAAGTGTGAGGTTTAAAATTGCAGAGAGTTTTCGTACTTAACGATTGTAAGATTAGTTAAAAAGATAATAATAATAATAATAATAATAATAATAATAATAATAATAATAATAATAATAATAATAATAATAATAATAATGATAATAATAATAATAATAATAATAATAATAATAAACCACGCGGAGTGACGGCGATCGACACATAAATCTCGAAAAGGAATTTTCGGTAACGACCCCATTTACGAAACTTGAATTTTTCGATAGGATATCCAAACATATCATGTGGAAAACTGTTATTTGCTTATGGAGAAATATTACAGTGTAATAAGTGCTAAAACTGGAAAGGCACACAAAGAATATTTTAATTTCAATTTTTCTTGAAATTATTCTTGAATTTGAAACTCAGGACAAACAGTTAGTGAACGAGCCAGATATGTTGAAGCTAGTCGATCTCCCCTACTGTATTAACATATAAAGAAAAATCACCCTAAACCCTGATATGCTCTGGCAATTGTATTACTACTTACTAAGTAGTGATACTGCCATCTGTCTCAAAACACTCCTACTACATAAAACACTAGGAAATTATTGATCTAATACTTTGGAACTAATTAATGCACTACGTCTTTCAGAAAAAGATTTTACACCTACATAGTTCTAATATACTAATATTCACATACATTTATATTCTAACAATTTTATATTCCTTTCTCGTAATAACAACATAACTAAATAGACACATCAGGACAGTCAAATGTGTCCCGAATTTCGGGAGGTGTTACTACAAACCAAGCCACAACCTACGAGCCTGCTACGCCATTTGTGTCCTTGAAAGAATAGCATCTGAAGGATGACATGTGTCTTGTTGGAATTTTAATCCTTCTTTCCTCTGTACACCTCGGGTGCTGAGAATTCGGCAAACCAGCACACAGGTACCTTGTGACCACCAAAAATAACAATGATTCAAAACTTTTATGTGATGGCTTCGACATGAATGTTATATCCAGATTAGACGTCAGGACTTTACATAATCTTTTCTGTAGAAAACATTAGAGAAATGAGTATTTAAAGATGCTAAGTTATAGCAAATTTCACAAATTGATAATTTCAACTTATTCTACATGACTTTCCTTTATGGTATCAAAATAATCAAATATGTTTTTTTGCACAATTTCGTACCGAGATATCAGTTTAACTTTATAGCAACTTCATTGCACTCGGCTGATGCAGCATAATGCTTCAAAACATTTATGTGATGGCTTTGACATGAATGTAATATACAGGCTAGAGGTCAGGACATTTCATAATCTTTCTCTGTAGAAAACATTAGAGAAATTAATATTTAAAGATTCTAAGTTATAGCAAGATTTACTTTCCGATTATTTTACCTTACCCTGTAATACGTTCATTCCTCGTATCAAAATAATCAAATACGTTTTATCCACAATTTCGTAGCAACTTCACAGCAGCTATACAACCCTCAACTAATGTAGCAAAATGCTGCGGCTCTCTGTTGCCATTTTGACCTCGATAACGTACGCCAGCTGCTGAAAACTAGGAATGTTTGAGAAAGAGTTGTCTAAAGGCTTCAGTGTTTTTTTTTTAAATCAATTTCATCTTGAAGTGAAGCACTGTCATCAGAACCTACCACGAGACAGCAAACAAACTTCGGTATGAGAAATTAATGTTTCCTACTCACTGCCCATTTTACAACACAGCAGTTTACACAGTACACAATTTAAAAACCGTGACTTAATAAAGATAACACGAGGTACTGCATTTTCTTCTTCTTCTTCTTCTTCTTCTTCTTCTTCTTCTTCTTCTTCTTCTTCTTCTTCTTCTTCTTCTTCTTCTTCTTCTTCTTCTTATCCTTCAATCTTCTGATTGGTTGGCAGCATTCCATCTGCAATTGATGCGAGCCATTCTCGTCACTGCTGTATAACTGTCGGCTCCTGTGTTTCTGGCGACTTCTTTTAAGTATTGTAGTCGACGTCTTCCTACGGCATTTTTCCGGATATTGCTCCTTCAAGGATACTTTCTTCAAACTCTTTATGCTTAGTTATATGTCCTACCCATGAGTGGCGTCTATTTTTTAAGATTTGTAAAATGTATTGGCTAATATAGACGTCAATGTGATTGGCGACCTCAGATACGAATGTTTGTTTACGCAAAATGAGTATTAAAATATGTATAAAAATATTAAAGTATAAATTTGTATAAATTTTGGATACAGATCGTGTGTTCGTTAATACGGGCTCCACTGTGTGCCACAGTCTGAAACCGACGCCCCACGTGTATGAAACTGTGAATTCAAATCTAGCCCATGAGAACCTGCAGACTTTACACTCTGGTCCGTTTCTCTGGAAACGTAATGCATAGCGACAATACTTAAATTATTCTTCTTGAAACGTTCAGTGTTCTGAATATACGCAAAAATTAATTTTCGAAGAATTCCATTTACAACGCATTATACTTTCTAAACATTACCAATACTTATTATTAAATATTATTACAGGCACTGGTAAATTATTTAAGACACCATACGTAATGCAAAAGCTGTAATCGGCCTCAAATGGAAACCAAAACACGCCTTCGCGAAACACCAGGGATCCAAGAAAACCAGGTTTAAATGCTCATGTCTAGGCAATAAACAAATTTATTGCTGCTTCCATGAACAAAAATAAACCCAACATTAACAGAAGGAAGTGTGTTGCTGTAGATGGCTAAGCAAAACAGAAAACAAAGAAAAACCTTTCTGAATGAATTAAACGTTAGCAAATTTTAAATATCTGTACAGTATACATAATATCTTTAGAGACAACTTCAAATATCCTAAACATATTAGTGTTACTTTCTTTTTATATTCAAGTCAAAAATATTTTCCTCGTTTCCCTAGAATCCTCTGGAATAATTCATACAATTTAATAAGAATGAATATTAAAGCCTCTTTGTCAATATACCCCTTATACAGGACGGGCCAAAAGTAGGTATACAGTATACTGTATAATATATACTATACACTGTAAAACTGCTTTTGTCCCACCTTGTAGTTTATACACGAATTACAGCCTTCAACTTACTCTAGGCCTTTCAGACTGTGTTATTGCCTCTTAAAGCCAGGACATTTTCAGGGAGAAAAATGGAATCGTGCGGAACGACTTCTTGGATTGCATGATAGATTTGAGAAACAGAGAAAAGAAAGACCATCAAGAAACCAAACCCTCTGTGAAGAATCCACAGAACAATACCACATTCCGTAAGTTAACAGTAAGACTACCATTGGGTGAGAAGGAAAACAAATCGGCTCACCTGCTAATGGAATATTTCTTGAGGAGCTCTGACGAGTGTGACCTCATAATAAGGAGCAAATATAAAAAAAATCTTCAGCAACGAATTCCTACACTTTACTGCCAGACGGTATGTATCAATTAGGATAGGATGAAGACGTACATCCGCTTTTTTTGCACATTCTGATTACAGGATTGGACATCTTATATATATATATATATATATATATATATATATATATATATATATGCGATATATATATATATATATATATGCGAGAGTCCTGTAATGTTTGAAAGTAATTAGATTTAATAAGAATGACATTGGTTTAAAAGTAATACTTCGTAGTGTCCCGCCGAAAGATACGGAATTCCTGTGAGTTCTATTCGGTTAAGCACTAATGAGGAAAAAATGGTAGCGGGGTAATGAGGGTACGTAGTTACCAGTATAGACTGTAGAAAGCTGCCACCAAATAGACGATTGTCTATTAAATTAATGATTTTAGGAACACAAGAATAAGCTAGCATTCACTCAAAGCATTTCGTGTTTAAAAATAAAGGTTAACGCATGTTCTAATCTATAAAATGGGCAAAGGTCAAATAAAAAAGAAGTTAATAAGATAGCACTGTACAACAATTAGGAGATCATAGAAAATAGTTCAATGTAAAACAGTTATACTGAAACTGTTAATCTGAATGATTATTTGAATAGTTATTTTGCCTCTTTATGTTGCAATTAAATTTGGAATTTAGTTAAACGAATTTCTAAGTTAGTTCCGAAAGTTACTCATCTCGACACAATGTTCTAATTACAAACTACTGAATTAATCACAGTTAATTAAGCACAGTTAGCTCAACACAGTTAGTACGTCTTACCTTTGAAAATCAGAAGACCAAGGGCTATCATCGCTCAGTAATTCATCACAATATTCGCGCACAAATTAATTATTCTCTTCGTAGATGTAGTGCTGGTTTTCTAATACGGATAATACGCGACAGCCGGTACCCTGGTAGTGTAATCGTCTTGATGAGTATTTATTAAATGAGTTCAATATCCGAAATCAGTAGCATTTATAGAGACAAAATAACAAAATAACAGCTAATAAATTCCTCAGGTCATGTCACTCTCTTGGGTTGAAAGTATTCCAACTTTGAGGAATTGTATGGCCTGCTGAGGTATGCTGTGTAGGCAGCAAGCAAGTGAGTGACTGTTTCCTGGTTTAACAAGCGATACAAATTGTAGTTTCGAAATATAAAACCAAATTTGAATCTTAACATAATGGCGTTGTAGATTTCGTTACATCCTTCCCACCTTAAGGAGAGATTTGAGGTGAAATTGGTTTCAGACCAAATCTTCTGCAACGTATAAATGCAAAAATGTATAATCGTAATGAAAGTTACAACAAACAATAGACTGTTGAAATACCCTTAAGAATACATTGTACAATTAACATTTGAAATGAACATTGGATTGGTCATACATAAAAAAACAGAGAATATACAATGGTGTATCAAAAAGTTCCGAGACTGTCCCTATAGACTAGAATGTATTTACTTTATTTACTTTTGTGCAGCATACCCTTCAAAATAGTCCTCTTGTGCAGCGACACATCGATTCCCAGCGCCGTTGCCACTGCTGGAACTAGTGCTGGAAGTCCTGTTCTCGAAGCGTACCAAGAACATTCTGTGATTCCCGCTGGATCTCCTCCACTCTGTCAAAGCGGCGACCCTTTAGCTGCAGCTTCATCTTCGGGAAGAGGAAGAAGTCGCAAGGGGCCAAATCTGGTGAATAAGGTGGATGCAGAAGTGTGATAATGCCTTTGTGGGCGAGAAACTCACGCGTTACGAGAGCTTGGTGAGAGGGTGCACTGTCATCATGCAGCAGCCAATTGCCCGCGCGCCACAGTTCTGGTCTTTTCCGCCGAATGTCCTACCTCAGACGGCGAAGAACACTGCAGTAGAACTCGGCGTTCACGGTCTGGCCTTCGGGGACAAATTCATGGTGCACAATCCCTCGAATGTCGAAAAACACGATGAGCATTCTCTTGGTCGCGCTGCGGCTCTGCCTCGCCTTCTTCCGTCTTGGGGATCGTGGGCTCTTCCATTGCGAAGACTGTTCTTTAGTTCGGGATCATACCCATAAAGCCAATTCTCGTTCCCAGTGATGACCCTCGACATGAAGGATGGGTCATCCACGGCAGGCTGACAAAGCTCTTGACAAATTGAAACACAGTGCTCTTTCTGTTCGGGGGTCAGAAGCCTGGGTACGAACTTTGCAGCAACGCGGTGCACGTTCAAATAACACGTAAGAATTGTCTGCACTGTTCCGTATGACACATTAACGATTGCAGCAATGTCCTTAATGGTTCTCCGACGATCCTCATGCACAAGCCGCCCAATTGTTTCCACATTTTTAGGTGCTGAGCTCGTGGAAGGTCTCCCTGACCTCTAGTCGTCTTCGAGTGATGTTCTGCCTCTCTCTAAGCGCGCGTGACACTCGAAACACCTCGCACGATTCATGGCCTCATTTCCATACGCACGTCGTATCATTTTCAAATAACACGTAAGAATTGTCTGCACTGTTCCGTATGACACATTAACGATTGCAGCAATGTCCTTAATGGTTCTCCGACGATCCTCATGCACAAGCCGCCCAATTGTTTCCACATTTTTAGGTG
>Ga0268261_10001134_pt1 | contig 17990 bp, 11 predicted proteins | sample TergutNc150P1_FD_190353 | JGI IMG/M metagenome (GOLD analysis project Ga0268261, IMG submission 190353) | Nasutitermes corniger P1 segment gut microbial community from laboratory colony in Florida, USA - Nc150 P1 (SPAdes) (version 2) | ecosystem: Host-associated > Arthropoda: Insects >...
ACGAGCTGATCACTCGTCCAGAGGAGTCCTACCGACTGTGCTGCGTCGTTGTGTGTGATCTAGAAACATCAAGAATAGGTGCTCCATATATATATATATATGACATTAGTAGCCTAAGAGTTAATGATTTAACCCTTATCCTGCTAACGTGGAGAAAATGGTAAGCTCCTAATAATGACAGCAAATAGCAGATGGGATTTAATTCGGGGTTTTAAGGGTTAATAGACTCTATTCAGATTTGGGATTTGGGGTCTACTCTAAATGTTTTCACACGAGGTTCATTTTGGAATCAAACAAATCTGACCATACAAGATTAAATAAAAATTTTTTATTTTTGCCTTAAAAATGATAGGTAACTGCAACGATTCACTAATGATATAAGATACACATATACTTAAGATCCATTACTTAACAACTGTACTGTCACTAACTTATACTGCACAATGTGAGAAGGAGCCTTGCAGTAATGTTGGTCCCTGTCCAAACTGGATTCGAGTAACATCACTACCTTTGCTCAAGGCTTCTCTTTGTTTAATGTTTTAAAGCATACTACTTAGAATATGTATTGCCAAGTCTAATGTAAGCTCTCCATTTAGTCTACATGGCGCATTTGTGTTACTGATTCTAGGAACTAAAAAGTGCACACATAATATGGCTTTCAGTAGCAAGACACTCAAGACAAACATCATAAAAATACAGTATATCAATTGCTTCAAAACAATCAAGAGACGGGAAGCGAAGGACAGGTACACTGGCATACCAATGCAATAAACTGATCTATCCTTTTGAATGAGAGAAATGGACTCTAAAGCAAAGAAAAGTTCACACTGACAGCAAAGAGCAAGTTCTTTCTGCCTGTACTTCCCTTAGTTACACCTTTGTTCACAATGAGTACTCTAGCAGACAAAGCTACGACATTTTAACAAGACTAGCCAATACACTTTGGTATCATTCCCTCATTGAACTTCTTCCATCATCCCTGCTTAAAATTAAAATTTGAACACAATATTTCAGGAAGAGGAATAGTTCCTGTCCTTGGGCACAAGTGTAAGTTAACATCTAATCAACTTGGTCTGATAGAAAGAGGCGTAAAAGTTACAAATAGCCTCTCCTGTCAGATGCAAATAAGTGCATCTGTCCCCACTCCTTGCTCACGGACGACGACTGATAATGATGCTGAAATATTGTGTTTTAATTTTTATTTTAAGCATGAAATGATGGACACAGTCCAAAGACTGAACCATTCCAAATGTGACATAAAACCACCAGAATACTACAGAACTGTGTGTCACACCTGTTTGACATCTTCCTGGAACAAACGAAGTGCCAGTCGCTGATGCAGTTTTATTTTCTTGGCATGCCATTTTTGTTCAAGTGTTCGATGGTGATTCAGAATCTGATGGATCACTGCCAGAACATGACTGGCACCCTCAGAGTAGTCTGCTGCAGGATTGCCTGTCTGACGACGTGCTGATTCATATACTACCTGCCCGTCAACTGTCACCTGCAATATATGTTCACTAATGGGTTTACAATGTCTTGGAATCCCTCAGAAAGTAAGTACATTAGTCAACAAAGTAATACTGGGATTTAAATATTTTTTCAACCACCAAAACACCTGAAAATCCTCACTGCTTCTTTACACATATGTGTATAGGTTCATGCTATTCTGAACATGATATTAATAAAAATAAAATACTCATAGATTATTTACTGCTTCTGAACTAAGAAAGACAAAACTGTAAAACTGTATGGTATACTGAGTAACAGTATCTAAAATAGTCATCTACCTTTGGAAACTCTATGACACTTCTCACTTTATTATTTCATCAGCTGCTTGTGAAAGTTACACATATCCCTCCCACAAATTGTACTCTATCGTCCACTACAGCACCACTGCTCAATTGCTCAGGTTATTATTTAACAGTTACTTACTGTGAATTAATTACCACCTACATTGTTTTAAAATTTACTGAATGGTTTGCAATATATATTAGAACATTGTGTTCCAAAGATATATTTCTCTAACTGTGGGTTTAGGCTACTGCCAGTCCACAATGTATTGAAAGAAGTATGCTATTAATGCCATAATATGTTTCAAAATGAAAAATGTTAAATTTTCCTTTACATAAACAAATATTATATACAGTTTCAATTCTGTATTAAGATTCTGTTTTGACATGTGTTTATGCTTGTCATGAAATGAAGTTCAGTTCAATAATACGTGTGTAGTTCTACAGGGTATTGGTCTGCAGTGATTCTGGAACAAATGCACCAGTCTGCTCCAAGATGTCAACATACCTAACAGTGTGCACTACAACAGTCTGAGAAACATTGTTACAAAACATTAATCATTTGTTCATGAAAATCAAATTAATTACAGTTTGTCAGTTCCTTATACATAATCCGATATGATTTTTTTTTCCTTACAATAAAAACAACAAGATGCACTAATTTCTCAAATTTATTATTGGAATAAAACTCTACATGTTTTGGACAGTTGCTCTGTCCATCATCAGGAGTTTAGCACTGTATATATGGCAACAAATATACGTCATACAGGTTTTGCTGTCTGCTTGCTAGCGGGATCAGGATGGAACATCCTGATCCCGCTAGCAAGCAGTCAGCAAAACCTGTATGATGTATACCTACTGTCATTTACACAGTGCTAAACTCCTGATGATGGAAAGAGCAACTGTCCAAAACATGTAGAGTTTTATTCCAATAATAAAATTGAGAAATTAATGCATCTTATTGGTTTTATTATAAGAAAAAATATATCATGATGCACGGTCCCATGAACGTCAAATTAGATATGAATTTTGTTTCTACTGTAAGAATTTTGGAGTTTGAAAGATGCAGGAGAATTGGTCTGATATCATCAGCCACATTATAATATTTCTACAATTTTTTGGAAGCCTAAAGGAGAAAAAAATAAGACTTGAATCTTATGGACAATGATGCTGTTCAAAGAAACTGCAGCTCTGTTGTTCACAGCAGACTGCAGTCTTCTGGAATATGTTGCTCTGTAGTCTGGTAGAAATTTACTGACATTTAGCACAAACATGCTGCCTTCATTTTCTATTCCATTATGGAAGCAGCAAGTTCCTCCACAGTGTAACAGAAGACATCTACTACACCACATAGACACACATGCCAAAAGACACTATTCTTACAACAGTCAAGGGCCTGAGAACCTCAAATCTCACTGCTGTCCAAAGCTCCAGATGCCATTTTCTGCTAATAAATGCCACTTTCTCAGACCAACACTACATGTATGTTGTTTATATGCATATGTATATGTTTACATATATGAGGCCCAGAATCAGCAGTAAATAAAGTTTCCACTCTTCTGGGATATGCAGCTGCATGACTGGGTATTTAGTTCCCAGTGTTTTGAAACAATGTAGTGGTCTCGTCTTGGACACTTCAAACCTGAAGATGAGATCTCTATCTCGTTTTCAAACACTGGGAAGTAAATGCCCATCTACACAGAGTCACACAGCAGAAACATGGATACCACATCCACACTGCTGCAAAAACCCTGAAACACACACAGCAGTGAGCAGAACTTAATGAAATTCTTTAATTGGAAATCCTGTTAAGCCAACACCCAAAATATATGTTTAATCATTGTTTGACTAATTCAGCTATTAAAAAAAAAAACATAATTAATTTATGTAAGCAAAGCTTCAATTCTTCTCTACAGAATGGAGAAATTACTATGTTATATACAGTATGTTTCATTCTGTTATAAGTTGAATAAATTCAGATGATACAAGCGCAGCTAATACAGTTGTTTGTGTTCTACAAACAGTTCAAATGAGAAGGAAAAGTTGCAGCTCCTTGTATATAGCGGATAAAGTAGCTATACAACTGCTGTAACTATACCACTGCTTAGTAGCCGGCTGATACGATTTCATTCACAAAGCCAACAGACACAATGTAACAGGAAGGGTAGGCAATGGATTTCTACCTGTAAAAATTGTTTATATTATTGATCCGTGACATGTGACAAATAACTCTTCAACCAATTGTCATAATAAAATCCTTCATAAAAAAGGAAATTTAAAAACAGTGCATTTGTAAGTTCTCTCATGAAAATCTACAAGACTGAGTACCCCTAAAGCCATACGAAGCTCAGCTAAATGTGGTTGATTGATTGATTGATTTATTATACTTGGGTTCGGGACCTCACGGCCCCGAGGCACCTAGACCAAACACCAGCCCTTGAGCTAAATGTGGTAGATCATGAGCTCAATTTGTAACAGAGAACAGATATTTCAAGAAAAATGTGCCAATTGAAGAAAAAAATTACGACACTCAAGCATGCTCGGACACCTCGGTCATTGCGAAACTGTCATGACATATGGTACAAGAAACTGACATTTCACTGGGACAGGTGCTCACATTAACAAGACTACCTAAATTCTGCCCACATAAAATAACGGTAGGCTATGAAAAAATGTTCATGCCATTCAACAAAAGACACATGGGCATAGAGGTGTGGTGTGTTGTATCACAATGGTCTGATGTGTTTTGACAACTCTGAATTCAGATCTGTATGTAAGCAATATATTCAATCCCTTCTTCAATCACTTGGCAGATAAGAAAGACAATACAGATAATTATAGTAGGAAGAGGCTAAAGCACATACTACCAACAAGTACAGGGCTACTAAATGTGACATTCTCCAGAACAAAATAATCAGCAAAGGGCTCTGGCCTCATAGATCCCCTGATCTTAGTGAGTGTGGCTCCTATCTCTGTGGGAACTTAAAGAGAAAAGGTGTACAAGAATAACCCTAAAACCAATGAAGGTATACAGACTGAAATAAGAGGTTTAACGAATGAGGATCAACATCGGACGGCGTGACAAAACTTGCTTAGCAGCAAAGCATGTCTGAAGGCAGAAAGGGATAATTTCCAAAAGCTCTTATAAAATACAGTAACTTCACGTCATATTGTAAAGTATAAAGTTTTATGGAAGTAGCAAATGATATGAGCAACTGAGTTGCCTGCAGAGAAAAACTGTGCACTCTTGCCTCTATGTAGATTCAGTAAACTACATCCCAACTGTTGCAAGCCACAAATTTCCATACTAGCTGAATACTGTGCAGAAGTAAATATGGTTTTATGTTTACAATCTTTAAGAAAATCAATCACTATAATATAGAGAAAAATTAAAAATCATATACCAGCAGAAGACAGTTGACATCAGTACCTAAAATCATATGTAATTTCAGACCTTATGAAATAAAAATAAAAGTTGTGAAGTTACTTAAGCCCTACAATGTCTGTACGTTACTAATAAACAAATATTTCCCAACCAGAAACAAGTTCCTAGCAAAAGTTAAAAAGATTACATACATATCAACCAGCATAAACATTTTTGGGGGTTTATGGAATAGCTTTTAAGTATAGTGAATAATATTTTGATACAGCATACATTTTAAGCACTGCTCTGTGCTTTTTTCTAGTAACCAATTCATCACACCTTCCCCCTCCTTCTTTCAATTATTTCTCACAGATACATGTCACGGAATGTTATTTCTTAAATTTCAGGCAAGACCTTCCATTTGCAGCTTTCACACTCAAAATACAGAACACTCAACCAAGAGTCTCAGTCTAATTTAGTACTATGTTTCTAGGATAAAGGTGAAAACTTTTCACCAAAAACCATACTACTTATCACCATAAATGTCACAAATTGTTAATTTCTCTACAGTACCATTCATTAATATATAATAACAGACTAAAGAAGTAGCTCCTACTCACATCCTACATACAATCCAACTACAGGACTTACATTGCATTCCAAAATGTGACAATGGCATTAGAACAGTAACCAGAACATGAAACAATCTGCCATATTAGTTAGGAAATCATCTGTGGTATAACAAATGACAAATGACAAGCCCTTTTACTGTTACAGTATATGGCAAGTAACTGTCAATGTGATTGGCTGTAGTGAGGAGAAAGAGAGAGCAAGAGAGTTAGTATTCTTCCTACTGCAACTCAGTGCATGAGTACCAGGTCAACTCTGACTGCAAAGCCTATAAAAGTAAAACAAGGAGGCAAGATCAATGCCTGTACTGTTTATCCCACTCACAGAATTGAGAACTACCAACACAACACACAAAAACACACCACACTGGTAGGACAGATACAAAAACCCACACTTACAGATGTGTGACCCTTTGGCTTTCTTCTTGAGTTCTTAAACAAAAAAGTTCAATACCAAAGTATTAAAATCTATTATACTAAAATGTTTTAAAATACTCTTCTTAAAACAGTCTCTTTAAATGTTTCAATACAGTTCAAAATCCAGCATAATTCACCATAATTAAATGTACAGGCAGACAAGTATTTACTTCACTACACCAAAATAAGATGGTGAAAGTTTTCTACAAGATTCTGACTCCCTTTATGACAATACCTTTGTATAAGCATACATAAAATTACATTTCTGATATTACTATATTTCCATCTTTATCTTATTAAGGTTTAATGTAACTGCAAATTTAAATATACAGTGCCCATAGGGACACAGAGCCGATGAGTACAGCTGGATAACTCGAGCATGAGGCAGAAAGGACAAGAGTCCACAGAAATAGGTATGGAAGGGAATCAACAAATATCTCCTTTGTTACAGTGCACCATTTTAATGATGAGGTAAATGTAGTACATTCATTACAGTTTCAGCACTGAAGAAGTTAAATTTTGAATAAACCTACTGCCCCTCTTCCATCACTGTCTGTGTGGATTCTTGTTCTAATAAGTTAGTCCTGTATGCCTTCCTTTATTTCCTCTGTGGATTTTTGTCCAACAGATTAGTGCTTTTTGTGTTTTTCACCAAACTTAAGTCACAGATATGAACATATCAATCATGACATGATTTGTGACATCACAGTGAGATTTAAATCAGAAACTTGTAATATTATCTAAGGCAATTACATTTTTAAAAACTATTAAATTCTGAAATTTGAGGTTCTCAAAGCAGTGTTGTTGAAGACTCAAGACTTAAGGGATATGACACCATCTTGCCTAGTAAACAGTTACCAATCAACATGCCATCCTATGCCAGAACACTTGAATCTTCACCATTAAATCGATTTACACCCAGCAATACACTCTGTGCACTGTTTTCATCCATAATCTTCTCATGCCTCAAATTCTGGAAATTGTATGTTCGTGCTTTTGTACTGTAATTCCAACATACATCTTATTCTAGCATGTTCATGCTCTGACTACTTTACTGAAGTGAAATACAATGCTACATTCACTATACCATATTTCTATTTCAATTAATATGATCTCCAATTCTTAAGTAACACAATATTATATGTAATATAAACCCAATTTGGAATGAATATTTGTGAACATACTAGTATTCATATTGTATTTCATGATAATGTGAAGTGTAAATATTACGAAAAAACATCCAATGAGGTGATCAATAACGAATAACATATTGCCAAGCATATAGAATAATCAAGACACTACCATCCCACTACCTAAGTGAAAGAATTCATTAAGACCACAAAATGCTCAAGTGAGGGTACATGGTTATAAGACTGAAGTCTGAATGTGATGCTTCTTGAACATAAGCAGGAGTCCTAACCATTTGACCTCAATGCTCAGCTCAACACACCTGCAAAACAACACACCTGCTATCTGGCAATAAGTTATTGTAAGCACAGGAATATATTCATGTTAAAATTCCGTGTGTTTCACTTCATTTCAGATATACCTTAAACTGTGAAACAAGATTCTGCGAATTCCGATTTAAAAATAAACTACCTGCTGAAACTACATGCTTTCCTTATTTCAGATGAAAAAATGTATGCTTCTTTACCATTACCTTTCACATTGGTACGTTGCCATATCTTCAGTAATCAGAGGCACAGTACTTATTTTACAAATGCTTTTTCAGAGCAGTTTGTCAGTACTAATCAATATACACAAAAACTGGCTATCTCAACACTGTCCCTGATGTAACATTAATTGAAACATTGTTATTGTTTCTTTATATGACTACGCGCTGCAGCCTTAAGGCTTATTGTGCAATCTTGGTTAAATGTTCCAACTTTTGCCACCAGCTGTCTCCATGCATGTCACCACGCGAGAGCACCCAGCGGTGGAAAATGGAACTGTGGGGGAGAAATGTCTGGTAATTTTGCCTAAATGCCGACTTAAACGTTACATTTAGGGATCTTTTACATGCTGTAAAGCTACAACATGGGACCAATGGCTTTACTTCCCCTCTGAAGAAAGGCATGTTAAGGATTTTTTCGACCTAAAAAATCTGACCGCTTCGGCCAGGTGTGAACCCGCGAACTTGGGTACCAAAGGCCAGCATGCTATCTCTAGACCACTGAAGCCGCAATTGAAATACTGCTTTTCTGTGTAACATAAGCTATGGAACTGTGTATGCTGACACATGGCACAGTCACTGCTGTGCTTTAAGGAGTTAAGAGACAAGTATTAAAAACAGGAATCAGACTTTTCTATAGGTATGCCCACAAACTTTGTTAATTTATTAGGAAATATTTATAAATAGACCCCAGTGACAAATGAGAAGACCAGAGCACAAAACACACAACCTCTACCTGTATGTGAGAGAATGAATTATCAATCAATGTTCAATTTACAGTCCACTTCAAAACCACCAATCATTTCACTGCCAGACAGATTAAACCCACATCAGTAGGGATATTCATCTGCATACAAGTGAGCGTTCCAAGTGCAATGGCCTTCACATCCAAATAAGAGAGACAGGAAGATTTGCCTACATGTTTCCGAGTAGTGTGTTCCATCCCAGGCTGGTTACAGATCTGAACGAGGTGATCAAGTTGATAGAGCAGTTTTTTGCTAGTACTATGAACCTGTGAAGGACCCAACACCTCATTAGTACATGGTTCTGTAATCAGATACTTAACACACTCCACCACCATTAACAAAACAAGTGTGGAATACAAAGTTTTATGCAGTGTTCAATTCTTTATGTTTCAAATCACATACATGGCTCTCTCACTGGTCCAAGTCTCAGACTGTTAGTGTTTCAGTGAACATAAAGGTCATATCAGGAGGCAGACACGTGAACAATGGCAGTATCATTATCAATTCAAACTTAAAAACTGTACCCCGGCTCTATAAGGTCCCAGATGTAAGAATAATTCTCCCATTAAATTAAATCTCAAAAATGTGTCACAGATCTGGTAGACCCAAACACGTCAGTTCATTACACTAACAATTCCTCTGATGAAATGCATCAATGCTGACTGTCACAAAATTAATTTAGATGGAGAGCACAGAGAGTTTTCATAAACTTCCACAAAACTCAGTATCACGTGAAATTATGTAAATGGTAAATTAAATGGGACACAAACATTTAATTTATACAAACTATCATGTAACAGTGTACTGCACAAACAGCTCATGTCCGTGGTCCCTCCTATATTGCATCTTTAAATTGCCTAGCTTTGTGCTGATACTGAAACACAAAGACCTACACATACGGTCCTACTTGGGATGGATTTTTAACTTCCCACTTCATACATTTTTTGACCACCCAGCCCACATTCAAAACATTACCAAAGAGCCTTTATTTTAAAAGGAGTAATGTTATTTTTACTTTAGAATGAGAATGCATGCTTCCCAAGGTACAAGAAATATAACCTACAACCCACAACACCACAACCTCCAAGCAGTTCCTAAAATATTGCCACCAAACTGAAGACTGTGGAAGAAAGAAAAAGATGGAGGTTAAAAACCAAATTTCTGGTGAGACAACCATGATAAAATTAAATATTGGCATACATTGTTGTTGAAAATACAATCCCTGGCAGTTCCCAACACTGGGAAACAGTGGCACATTTGGACCATGATATCAAGGCCATTGAGTAGAGCCTGGTAGGAATTATACACCTGTAAGAACAATCAAACACACAAACACTCATATGCATGTACACAGATAGCAGGCACTACCAACATGGCAGCGTCAACATCATCAGTGGCAGCAGGAATGTTGGCTGGCTACACAATCTGAGCATTGCACTCACAGCAACTGACTACTCAGGCAAAGCCCAATGCCACAGGCGGAAACAGGAACAGGGCATCGTGTCAATATAACGGAGATCTGACAGTACTAGAGGAAACATCTGGTGCAGCAGCAAGCAAAGCACCATTCTTTCAGGGAAAAGGAAGGGAAGTGTAGTGAAAGAAAACGTACGACTTAGGTGCAATTTAAAGGTAAAGGTTTGTGCTGAGATATAAAGTAATCATCCTACATTATGCAAACAAACAAAACTGAGAACATAATTTACTTTACCTATTACTGCTAGTTAAATACAAAAAAGAACAAATGGAACACATAAGAGAGGAAGAATTATCAGCTTGCCTGTGATAATTTTCCATCTGGAACCAAACAGTCCTACAAGTACATACAAAATACCATGGTGTTACAATTTGGAATCTGACAATATACCAACTTTTCTGACTTCACAAACTCAACATAATATTAAGCAGATTATAATAAAATGTAACCAAGTAGCCATGTAACACAAAAACAATGTTGCACTCTCCTGGACAGGTCTAGTAACAGAGGATAAGTAAGGTGCAACAAGAGACCACAGGTAAAGCAGATGAAGGAAGGGAGACAAGAGTGCAGAATAACTGATATTTAGGAACATTAAATTGGCTACAAATCACAAGATCATTCAGTAGCAAACAAAATGAGGTGAGTTCTGTCACGGAACAAAGTTTCTCAGATATTCTAGTCTTATTTAATTTTGACAATAATGCCACCAACATTGAAAATAAATTCTTGTTAATTCGTATCTACAGTGCTACTGGTTACGCCATACTAAGAAGTGCAGACTATTCTACAGAAAGCTACCGGTCCTACAGAATGAACTCACAGTGTCCAATGATCACTGATTTGTTATATAATTTAGTTCTCTTTAAAACGTGAACGGAATTACAATAAGGACTAGAATATATTTTAAAATCAATATATTATATCTCTATACAATTCCACAAACACAATTACTATGGTAATTGAATACTTGCTACATGAGGTGCAGAGGAAACAAAGGTTTAAGCTTCATTTGGAGTTGCAAACATTCACGAAACCCACTATACTCACTTCAGTATAAGCTTGGCACATGGACTCGTACAAATTCTGGTGCTGATGAATGGCAGTCTCCAGTACCATGATTTCACTAGGGATACTCATGTTTTCACAAGCCTGGTTCCAGTTGGACACATTTTCTACATACTGAAAAGCAAGTTTCAACTGTTTGAAGATTAATGAGTTTTCACCTCACAGAAAACACTGTCTCCATTACAAAGACCAAAGGGTTAATGATGATTAGAGAAATAACTTCCATCTTAACCTATAACTTTGATAATCTTGTATATGCAATTATCTGCTGTTTATTCTGAGCATTATAGAAAACATATAAGTACATCCTATGGACAAAATGCAAAGTTTTTTGGAGTTAAAGTAGGTGGTACATAGAGTTACTACTGTGTTTCAGTGGGTTATATCATCACTGTGGACAAACTCAGATCTTTCAGGTGCAGCTCACTGTGAAATATCACAGTATAAAAATATTTTTTTCCTATTAACGACACCATAGACATTCATCAACCTTGTTTCTTAAATGAACTACAGTTGCAGAAAGAATAGTAACTACCTATCCAACTAATTTTAAACTCTGAATAAAAGGAGCAGCAAAAAAATACATATTTTGACAGCAGTGGCTTAAAACTCAATCCTTTGTTTTATAAGCAAGTCTCAGAAAATTGCACAACTCAGACATGGTCAGGGTGCAAGGGTTGCTGCTGTAATGCATTCTAAGTATCAGGAAATAAGGTAATAAACATCTTTATGCTGACAGCTTTATTCTGACTTCGATGTATATATGGCACACGGATAACAGATGATATGTATTAGACCTCCACATAGTCACTACTGATAATCTAAGCACTGGTCTAAAAATGGCATCAAACCTTGTATTTCAGCACAGAAGAAAACAGTGTCAAACATCCATAGTCAGGAGGTGACAGCTTGCTTCACATTGGTGTCTGCAGCAAATCATGCCAGCCAGGGGCTTCTTAAGGGCTCTAAAGAGATCAGAAACAATGGGCCCCATACTGCCAACCATACTTGTGATGGTTATGGCACTATGGTTGGCAGGTAACAGACCACCCTCCTTAGTCCTGAAATTGCTCCCAGTGATTTCAAACTCCTAATACTCCTTACAAAACCCCTAACTGGCAAGCAAATTGCAACAGATTCTGATGTGAAGCAAGCTGTTACTTCCTGGCTAAAGATATATGACAATGATTTCTTCTACACTGGGACACAGGTGTTGGTGTCACAGTGGGACAATTGCTTAAATGTGAATGGTACTGTTATCCACATACAATGCATACAGCAAACTCAGAATAAAGTTCTTTGTATCAGTGTTTGATACCCTGTTTTTAAACTCTTAAGTACAGTGATCAGTGAACACCCAAAAGGTATTTATAAGGACCAGGTCAATGTCCTGTCTTGAAGGACAGAAAGAACATCAGCAGAAAATGTATTAATAAATCTTAAGACAGGATTTTATAATTGGGAAATACTGGCATATACAGCAGCCAGAATGCACTAAAAGAACAACACATTGGCTCTTACTCACTTGTTCTGCTTTGTGGTGGAACAGAACAGAGAGAGCCAACACAGACGTACGCTCATCAAGACCAGCAGCAAACTCTTTCCAAGTCCTGTCTAACCGTGCAGCCACCGTTCGTATATGCTGAGCAGCATAATGGCTGCTTTCAATCAGTCGAGATGCTACTGTCAAGATGCGATTGATATTTACATAAACGTTCTGGAAATAAGAAAGAAAAAAAAAACTTAGTTTAATCTTTAGAAAAGACAACCTGTTGTGTTCCATAAACCAAATACTACCGACAGCTTTAGTCCACACAACTATCAACTATCACCTGATAGCTGACATCCTGTTGTGTTCCATAAACCAAATACTACAGCTTTAGTCAACATAACTATCAACTATCGACTGATAGCTGTGGTGAACGGAATAGTTTTACTATTTAGTACATCTTAGTACATTCAATTCCAACATGAGTACAGTATAAGAACAATAATTCAAAATGTGTATGTAAAAAAAAAAAGCAGTCATTCAGAACTTACTCTAGAACTCATTGTGAAGTGATTGTGTTCTTCCTGAAGTTCTTTGGCCACCTGATAGGAATGTCCAATCTCCACATAATTCATAAGGAACACATCACGATTATGACAAATCCAGTCAAACATCTGGAACAGACAGGCTCTCATAGTAAGTAAGCATCCAAATTGCTGTACTCTCATATGCAAGGAAATGCACCACCTGAAGCAGCTAACACTGTGGTAACAGAATTCAGAAGTTCAGCACTGCTAATAACAAACCCTGCCACCAACCTGAGCTAGCTCATATCCTCTCTTTGGAACCTACCTTGTATCAAATAGCAGTGCTTTCTAAGACACCACTTAACGTCATCCTCATACCACTTGTCAGTCTTGAAATGGATATTTTCCATCACTTTTCTCCCAGCGATAATTCCTATGTAAAAACCCAAGACAGAGACAAAGGCCAAGCCCAAGTCAAATAAAGTCCAATCATGTCAAGACAAATCAAGTGAAAATGCAATCACATGACCCAGCAGGACTAAAAATAAGTATTCTGAATATCAGTCTTCTTAGATGGGATGCAATGTAATTTGGTAGGTAGCTACTAATGTTTCAAAGTAAGCATATCTTCCATTTTCAGAGTAGAAAGCATTCTCTCTTTATCTATCTGTCATGGCAATGGACACGTAATGGCACAAATTTGGAACTTCACTCTACAGTGAATCTAACCATCTCTCTGTCCTCATGCATAAGAAGCTAAAAACTCTGTGTAGCATAAGCCACAATAAGCATACAGTGAATCCCAAGCAAAACACTGGAGCTTTTATTGAACTGAGAAGGAAAAAACTGCTTGTGTGGTCTGGCAGTGCACTACCAGCCAAACCAGAGCATTTGCTATAGTTGAATAACTTCAAGCCTGTACGCATTCTTAATCCCTCCATACGCACACATTCCCAGTTCATCTTGGCCTCTTAGCCTAACAAAATAAGATGGTAAGTGCAAACAGAGAGTTCTTCATTACACAACATCAAGGAAGGGTACAGTATTTTTTGTGATAAATGGCAATCAAATGACAGCAGGATGGGTTTTGCACATGCCACCAATGCTAGCATCCTAAGTGACAAAATATTGAAGGCAGTGCTCCATGCGTTATTCAGTTGGTAACAGATAAAGATTGGTGGCCAGCTTCACACTCCAGTCCTTTTGCCTCATGCAAACAGATTCCCAGCGGGGAACCATACATTGCTTGTCCAGACCAACACATTTTACTTTACTAACTGAGCTAACACAGCCCATGAGAAGAATGTCTTAAAACAATAAAACTCAGTTCAAAATAATTCTAATCCAAAGTTCATGTCCCTTAACATATTACCATAACATCTGCAGTATAGGTTTGTGGGCCACTAGAATACAAAGATTTGACTCATTACAGGAGCATTTCAGGAAACACAGATGCCTTCATACTTTAGACATTTCCTTGAGCTATCTTACATGATATTCTAAGCAATATTTAACTGTTTCCTTGTTAAATTCCAGGCTAGCAACTCTGGCAAGTATGATGAACAATTCCAGATCATTTGCACCAGAAGCAGTTTGGTGCACACATGAACCAATGAACTAGAGGCAAAACTTACAACTGTGGTAGTAGTTTCGCCCCATCATTCTACAACAAATGAAAATGTCTGCTGTTAAATGACAGTATGCCTTAAAAAGCTTTCTCTGTCCAAAAGAGCATGTTTTTTTACTGTATTTATGTGACAACGCATCAAAACGTACATAGGTGAGTCAATAATTATCCGCACTATAGGTACATGTTTTGCAGTTGGCTATACTGCTGGTTGGGCATGACAAAATACACATGGTCTACTCCTCTCCTACCATTGCGGTGCAGGTGTGACTTTGATAGTCCATTTCTGTCATGACTTTTTTGCCATAAACATGGACGCTCCCAATTTCATTTGCACCAAAGAAGAGCAGAGGGCAGTGATACATTTTTGTGGGCTGAAGGTGTACCTGGTGTCGAAATGCATAGAATTATGTCAGTGCAATATGGGAACAGCGTCATATCACAACGGATTGTCTGTTAATGGAGCGAGAGGTTCAAAAAAGGTCGCACAAGCGTTAAACATGGGGAAGGAACCGGACACCAATTCACATCCATTACTGATGCAGACACTGCCCACACTGTTGAAAACCTTAAGAAATTAAACTTTGAGGTACTGGAGCATCCCCTGTATAGTCTTGACCTTACACCTTCAGACTCACCTGTTTGGTCCACTTAAACAAGCCTTAAGAGGCCATCGGTTTACCACGGACCAGCAACTGGATGTAACGGTGCATGCGTGGCTTGTCTGTCAGACCAAAACTTTTTATTCTGAGGTCATAAGGCAGATTGTGCGGTGATGGACAAAGTGCATTGTAAAGCAAGGGGACCATGTTGAAAAATTATGTAGTTGTAAGATCTCTGCAATTGTTCTTATAAATATGAAACATAGAGTGCGGATAATTATTGACTCACCCTCGCATGTCAGTACAAATTACATTCCCAGTGAAATAAAATTCGTGTGCAATGATGCAGTGATATTTGTTAACATCATCCAAACTATATTTCACTACAAAACATTTATTTAAGTGTACATCTTGATCTTATGAATTTAAAATATGCTTTAAATCTGTCCACTTTCATAAATTTGGAAGTACAATACACAGTAATTACTAAATGGATATGAAGATGAATAAACTGATCATATGTGACATAATAGTGAAATTTAGAGAACATGACCAACATAACTTTTGTCATGATCTCTTCTACACAGGGTCTCTTACCTTCTCACAGTCCTGTTCAAAGAGCCGTAATTGGAAGCACTGGTCAAGCTTGAGCTTTTTATGGTGCCAGAGCTGCAGAAGATGCTGCTGGGATGTACGGATGGCTTCTAAGTTCTGTAGTATTTGTGGTACTGATGCCTGAAGGTCTGGGTTGGCTACAACTGAGCTGGCTTCACTGTCCCGTCCCGAGTAGCCAGAGTCATAGCCACTATTTGAGTCACCTGATAATCTGGAGACAATATTACAGGAAATTAATCTCAGGAGGAGAAAGAATAAGTGTCTTTAGCTTAAATGCTGCGTTTATACAATACACTTATTATTTGTAACCCATGAAAAGTCAGGACAAAAGTTAAACTGAAGGCCAAACATATTTACTTACTGGGGCCTATATGATATCCATTTTTAACAGCCTGGAAAATGAAAAAAAGGGAAGAGAAATGAAAATAACCCCTTCCTTCACACTGCACAAATTTAGTGCTTGTACATGCCTCAAAACCTGTTGTGATAAAACAAGTAGACACAAAGAAGCACTGTAATGGAATTAAACAATGGTGGTGAAACATAAGGGCATGGGTTACCATAAGCAATCCCCTACAATATTTGGTGTGATGCATGCCTCCCCAACCCCCTCCACACTAAACTTAACTAATTTGTGCAGAGAAGTAAACTGCTTACAATTAATAACATAAAAAATGAAATGTGAATGTCTTTGTGGTTTTTACTGCAGTTCAAACATCTGCACCTCCATTACTCATACTCCCTTTCAAGATCTAGCATAAAGCTTAGTGAGGGGATGCTGGCACATTTCAGATAAGACAGCAAAAAAGCAGCAGCATCAGCACTGCCAAAGGAGAGGGTTGATTGGAAACACTAGCTACAACGTAATAACCTAGTGCAAAACATGCATTTCTAAACATGCAATTTCACATGGAAGAAGTCATATGCTGTGTTGGGCAAAATGTTGTGACAGGCTACATTTGATATGAATGAAAGAGAGTTCACTTTCCACAATATCCCTTAATTAAAAAATTTTATGTCATCACAATGACGAACAGACTTCTGACAAGATTTAAATGTTACAGCACCATACGGAACTAATCCATTTTATTACCAGCATAGAAAATTACAGCTTACCCTTTAAAACAACCCAAGTAGACTCAACTGTGCTGGCATACCAGGCATGTCGTCATGTTTCGTCAGCACATATGTATGCCTTGTCAGTGTACATTATTGGATTGCAGTTCTTAATACTTTTCAAATGTGATGACTACAATTTGAAGGTGATAAAATTATTGAACAAATAAAAGATTTAGCTACTTGTGATGTTGTTATGTCATATATAGCTCACAATGATGTACATAACACACTACAAAGATACCAATATGTGTGTGGAACAATTCCATGTACATTTAAAACAAGTAATAAGGAAATAATATTGATATTATATAAAATAACGGTAGTGCCAATGTTCCTATATGGTTATCCACAGTCATTACCTACTTCCTTCTCCATCATCTATTTCACAGCCTGTGTAATGATTTGGTAGGCATAGGCAGGCCCATCAAGAGTGGGTACAGCCATGGTAAAACAATTTTTTGGGTCCTCCGCGCAAAGGCATTCCGGCTAAAAATCAAAACATATGTAACATATTCGAGCCCCGGACCTCATTCTGGACTGCCAGGCTCTGGTAACTTGTACCTGCTTCCCCTCCCTCTCATTGACAGGGTGCACAGATTGCTCAGCTTGGTAGTTACATGAACATCAAATACCAGGTCAGTTTGCAGTACAGAGAAGGTGATGCAAAAACCGTGTGGGAGAATTATGTAGGAGCTAGGTCTTTTGTCACCTCCCAACCCAGCCATACCACTGCTCTAGATACAATCATCAGTCTCGCAAAATTTGGAACTAGATCACACACAACGACGCAGCACAGTCGGTAGGACTCCTCTGTACGAGTGATCAGCTCGTCGCAGAGACCTCTA
>Ga0268261_10001135_pt1 | contig 17980 bp, 23 predicted proteins | sample TergutNc150P1_FD_190353 | JGI IMG/M metagenome (GOLD analysis project Ga0268261, IMG submission 190353) | Nasutitermes corniger P1 segment gut microbial community from laboratory colony in Florida, USA - Nc150 P1 (SPAdes) (version 2) | ecosystem: Host-associated > Arthropoda: Insects >...
ACAACTAGATTTTTGGATGTGGCAAAATTTACTATTCTAACCCCATTATCATTACTATCCTGATGTAGACTCTCATTCCCAATTGTCGGTTTGAAAATATTCTCTCTCTCCACTTTTGCATTAAAATCTCCTAACAGAATTTTCATTTGGTGAAGGTTGCCATAATAGTCTGTGTTCAGTCTATACTTTGTTAACACGGCGTGCAAGCTTGGACATTTTTTGCTCAATGAAAAATGATTCTCATATTTTCCTCTTTTTGCTATACCGGTTATGTCATGTAGTTTATGCATTTGTGCTGATTTGTGGGTACTTTGCAGTCCTTCAGTGTATGTCCTCCTGCACACAATGGGCACGTTTCCTCCACCCTCCACTCTTGATGTCTATGGTTATACCTGCTAAACGTAAAGCATCTCTTCGCCAGGAGATAATCTCCCACATTGCAGATCAGCTATCCAATTTTCAATTTATTCTGGAGCAACGTCTTTCTCGTCTCTGGGCCAACTTCAATTACCATGTTAATGGCACCCCTATTTGTTTTGAATTTAAATCTGGCCGCGACCTCTCCCGGTTTCATGCTCAGTTCGGGATTTTGAGTAAGTACAGTCTCCTCTATATTCTCAACTGCAATGTCTTGAGGAATGTTGCGTATGAAAAGTATCGGTTTTCGTAATTTTGGAACGTTAACTTCTAGCACTTCCCCACATTTGTCACTTATATCAGTGCTGAGTAAATTTGTTTCATCTGTATTTTCCTCTTCAATAAGGACACGCCCGTCTTTCAGTGACTTGTGTCTTAATACCTATTTTCATTTCAGTTGGATTGATATTTGCCTTTAAAACATCTTTGTCTGACAACTGATTGGACTTCGATTTCACCATGAGCTTGTACGGCTTTTCGACACTCGCGCTTGTTATGCCGGAGCAGAGTTTCTTAGCGCCGCTGTAAGATGTCTGCACTTGTTTCACGCTGGTAGTGGAACTTTTCCCTATCCCATACATAGATAGCAGCACGCGCGCTGATAGGTCAACGGCTCTGGTCTCCTGAAGCTCCGCCTTGACTTTCCTAACCTCGCTTTCAAGTTGGAAAATTTTCCCCATTTGTTCTGCACTGTTTTTCAGATTCACAAATATGTTCCTCAGAGTACTTACCGAATCAACAATGTCCCTCTTGAGGTCTTTCGCAACTTTCCACTCTTTTCCGTTAAAGTATTGAAAGCACTCTCCAGCTGTAGGTTTACTTCGTCAGCCATCTTGCCTCCTGTGTCCCAGCTCCAACATGTTTCAGTGTAATAACCATCATCAGGGAGCGCACTATATGAGCTTGCTAAAGTTATAATATTAAAACAGTCTAATAAAATACATTGGTGTGGTTAATCTGGTGGTTTGATTGCATACGTTATCATTTCCTTGCTGATTTGTCTGCCGCACTGTTCAGAACAGGTTCCGAACAGTGTGGCAGACATGCACCAGCAAGGACCTGATAACATATGCAGCCACACCACCAGATTAACCACACCAATGAATTTTAATTGACTGTTTTAACATGGCAACTTTAGCAAGCACATATAGTGCGCTCCATGATGATGGTGATTACACCGACATATGTTGGAGCTCTTTTAATGTAAACTTTAATACTCCTTTTAAAACAATTCTTTTGTACAGCAGTTGATAATAAAACTTTGATAACGTCAAGATGCACGGTACGACTGTAAAAATAATTTTTAGTTTGTGGTCTTCGTGATAATATTTCTTGTAACATATCCTGTTACAATGAACTTGGCAAAACAATGGCAACTGGATGCACCCTTCCAAATACAAGCCACAAATCACACTAAACAGTTTTAATGGACTTGAACTCAGCAATCCATATGTCCTGGAATTTCGGCTAAATGAACAGTCACATGGACTGTGTCAGTCACACAATTTTACTGTTGCTAAGAGACAACAGCTGAAGGAACTGAACAGGCACATCACACAATAAATCAAAACTCTATGAGTTAAAAAACATTTTGCAACACATCCCATCACTATGCAACAGATATTCACATCTTTAAACCACGGATTCTTTCTAATAACTGTTATGTTATCATGTGCAATGAATTGAAAAATGGCTTTTCCTCCATGTATATTAGATGAGCGTAACACCCATCACATATCTACCAGAAGTTTGAGAATCTTGAGTGTTTTATTGACAGTAAGATTTGAATAAACATTGAAAAAAAGACTAACTTTAAGCCTCTGTTACAAATGGGCTACAAAGTAAATTGCCACGACTTTAGCCACATATTATACATGACTAGCCCTGAGAAAGCACAGCATGGCAACTCATGAAATACATTAAAAATAGAACAGGATATTGCTTAGATACCACATATATTCAATTGCTTTACTTGCTTTCTAAATAGATCAATTTAATTTAATTTCTTTATTTGTTCCATGAATACACTATGGTCAACTAAGCCCTTTGATGTAGAACTTGTCAGCTGTACATGTAATGGTTCCACACAAAACATAGAAAGTCATCATTTATACTATGGTATAACTTCAAAAGAGACGAATGTGATATTTTAACATTAATGTTCACATGTAATTAAATAACATTTAAAATTGGTCTACTTACTAATATTGTACCTATATAACCATAAATGCCTCATTACTTAAAAATTGGTATAAATTACAGTCTAGTTAATTTACTGAATTGTGCATGCACAATTGCATATTTAAGTATTTATAAACCTCCTTGGGCCCACTCAGACTTTTGTACCTTGCAGTTAAGCCCCTTGTACCACCATGACGAAGGCATCGAAGAAGGTAGTCGAAACAAGTATTTGTGTATGGTGTAGTTAGGTCCCAAGGCAGTTTTAGGCTCTGTCCGCCTATACCCCTTAACCTAAGACACTAGTGATTGATAATGGATGTTTTAGGTCATCGGAGCGAGCAACTCTATCCAGCTTGACATGTTAACCTAAGGCATCTTAGTGATTGGTAATGGTTGTTTTTAATAATATCCTACGATATAATAGTGCCACCGTACATATTGGTAGTTATTTAGACGTGAAGGAGGAAAGGTTGTCTGCGAGTGTCGGTCCTCGACCGAGGCGTTTTGGGGCAGAGAAGGATGAGGTATTGGTTATACAGTCCCATCACATCGTCACGTGTCATGTGAATCATAGCGCTGCATTCTCGCAAGACGACTATGTACTGAGCTATATTAAGTTGAAGGGTCGGAGGTCAGTAAAGATAAGATAGAGCGCAATGTAAAGTTGGGATCATGGACTTTGGGAATGTTTATTTTCGTGAAATTAAACGGACAAGAGTGATGATTTAGAATTTGTTTATTCTGAATGAATGGTTCCGCTGAACATACATTTAGAATGGGATTTAGTGACGTCCCGTTGAACCAAATCCTTTGGCATCACGTTCTGTTTCATCTAGTTTTTTACCTCTCTTATAGTTGGATATACAATATTTTGACATAAGCTGTGCTATACGATCGCCGCGATAAATTTGAAACGGGCTGTTAGAATGATTAAAGAGAATTACACCCACATTTCCTCCATAGTCTTCATCCACAACTCCTCCCCCACATCTATAGGGTGATGTAGGGCCAATCCGGAGCGCGGTGCAATCCTCCCATAACATCCCGGCGGCAGTTGTATAGCCAGATCTGTTTTACCAACATGTTCCCGGAGGCAGGGATCACTACGTCGTATGCGCTGCGTAAGTCGAAACCTGCAGCTCGTGATGATTCTCTTGTTGGTGGTAGAGCATTCTGTCAGTTTTACAAATTGTAGAAGAGCAGTATTCTCCGATGCCATGATCTGAGATGGAAACATTACTTATTTATTTTAAGTTACGGAGTGTATGAGGTTGTGCTAAATAAAAGACTAGTTTTGCTAGACATTTTATTTTTTCCATTCAATCACCATGCTTGTAGATTTTACACGGCAGGTACACCAGTATTTGTCCCGACGGCTTTCTTGCAAGTCTTTCAACCACGATTTAGAAATATCGGAAGGTATTCATTTTGTGACAGGGTGTGAGCTCTGAAACGTATGGCTGCTTTATCCGGGAGTACCCCCTCATCTACACAATCGCAAAGACCTTCCGCCCCACCATTCACGGGTTCGGTGCAGGAGGATTCAACGTCTTCATACATTAAAAATCTCTCTACACTCCTCTCCGATGTTACACAGTTTTTGGTGCTGTTCCACACAAGGTGTAACCTATATCCTAAATGCTGATGGACATTTATGTTGAGACTCCGTCTGGTTAGGGCTCTAGAATGTAGTCCTATGACAATAGATGGACTATAAGACGGGACCCGGGAGAAGAGGTTGCCCTGCTCTGTACTTCTAGTGGCGTTTGCCATTGTAGTTAGTGGTAAATGTACTGAAAAGAAGAGACATGGATTGAGGAATGTGAAACAGAGGTCTGTCCACGAGTCGTGCAGGTACATATTCTAACGATTATCATGTTCACCAAAGACAATGCCTCTTAATGGCCGTCTGAATGTCCAGTACAGATATATGGGAAGAACAGACCACGTTTACAATGTTTACACCGATAGAGGCGTTCATCGTTTGCGAGACAGGTAACAGCTGTCGCAACATTTACAAAGCTAGCGGTCATTATAGTATTCCATTCCCCTCTACCTGGACAATGACGGTGGAATTTGTTCTCGAACGTGTGAAATCTGAACACAACCCTGATAAAAGGAAATTCGGGTGGGACGAGGCGTAGATCATCGACACGCCCTGACTGAACAGCATACTCGTACTGGCTGTAGGTCGTGTAACACGTCAGTTCAAAACGTTCGAGATCCAGAATACACTGGAAGAGTATATGGGATGCTGAGTCGCGTAGGGATAGGGCTGACGTCTGCAGATAATACAGTAGCAGCTATCCGGACGTCTATAATTGTTATGGTGACGTATGCTGCACTGATAACGTTCAACACACGCTATGCAACCATCAATATCAGTCCATCCGTCACTCCTAGCTCTGTGATATTTGAGAAATAGCAAAATGGGGGGACGGTCGGTGTGAGAAGGAAAGAGTAATATTGCATATTTCACAAACGAGAGGCGCTCGGAATGGTCCCATATGAAATTAACGAAATTTAGATTAGATAGGGGACCGCAAGGTGCTAATGAATCAAATCCAAAAAAAAGAAAACAGCGTACTAAAATTTCTACGAGTAATTGTGTAAAAATAAACACCCAGACCAGGTTCCTCCTCCTCGAATACAAATTTGAAATCGTTGACCAAGAATTGTTGCGGGGGATCGGCTCCTCTCCGGAAAATAAGCTGTACAAGCTGACAGTGGACTTCAGTTATCGCGACGAATACGGCTGCTGAGTCAAAAGAATTTAATATGCCTGCTCTAAACATTGCAAAAGTGCCTGCCAAGAAACAATACATGTTATGCCGGTGGAATGTGGCCAGTAGACGGCGTATGGTGTCTCGCTGGGTAAATGGTCGGGGTGTGTAGGTAGGAACCCAGGTGGTATTGCCTGCTAACGCCTGCAAGTGTCTGTGGGCCTCAACATAGGATGTGGAGCCATCAAACGATTTGCCGTCCACTAGCATGTCTATGTCTGGAAGAGAAATAAACAAAACAGAAATTCGAAGAACTCGGATGTTACATGTATTTATTATCCATTGAGTGTGTAGACATTATAATTGTCCATTGGGTGTGTATACATTAGAATAGCATCATTGCAAACCCATTGCCACTAATCCTGAATACGGGTTCATTGTTAAATAAACTACCCATATATGTTAAACTTAGAGGGATCCGTTATTAATTCTTTCGTTTGACCCTCTTGGGAACCGATTTGCACAGGCTTGACGTAGCTCGACCAACACTTCTCCACTTTCCCAACTTAACCTCAAAACCACGAGGAATGAATATCTTCTGCTTATGATTCGAACGATGGAATAGGCTCTGCCTATTTGCAGCGCATCCAATGGTCTGAACATACCTGCTGCAAACATTGCAATAACATCGATCTGGAAAGTACAGATAGTGGTTGCTATTATAAATATATGAAATAAACAGAAACAAATTCTTAGAGTGTGTATATTTACTATGCTAGACTACCAGCGTTTATCTGATAAACAAGATTGCAAACGAGGCGTGGATTATTAAGGAGTCTCAGGTAATTTGCACCAAAATGAATCGCAAAGTGTTGTGACAATATCACACACATCCTGTAACACCTTTGAACCAGTCTGGCAACAAGTTGCAGTCCGTCAAGTGTCGCGATATGCTGCACGTCTAGGATTAAATAAGGTTTTCCAATCTGTACGGAATCTGGGTTGATAAACTGCCTATCTACGAACAGATCCATCTGTAAGTACAAATAAAAGAAACAGACGTGGGTCATAGTGATGCTACCGTCTTTTGTATTCAATGGATTTATATATTAAGTTTTCAGCTACAGTTCCTTAAGTTATAAGCGCCATGACCTGCCTGGAAAAGATTAAACTACCGTGACTAGGTAGAGTGACATCCAATTCGTTTGGGGATTTATGTAAAGTCAGGTACTGTGGGGACCCCGGGCTATCAATTTCCATTCAACTGACACATCTAAAGCAGCGTCTAAAACGAGTGGTAAGATTGAGTTTCATGGTATGTAATGGGGAAAAGCATCTAAAAAGGGCATACCGTTAAAAGTGCTGTATTAAACACATGTTCTACCAATGTCGTTTATTACATAGGGATGATTGTACAGTGTTAGGTGTCTTGCATTTCAATAGACAATATATAAGACGTTGATGCTCTACACTGTCCTCTTGATATTAGACACAGTGACACTTTTCGCGAGTTTATGTCCTGTATATCGGTTTCCGAGACTACCGCGTTGTATCGTTTAGGTAGAAAGACCTTAAGATGTGAGCCGGCGGAATCCTCGAGTATAAATGATATCGTGGGGACGTATCGTGTTTCCGCGTGTTCCGCCCGAACGATCGGGTACTTTCGATCTTCAAATTCTGTATGGATACATAACGACTCGAGGTGACTTGCTGGAATTTCTTTCCTAGTTCCATCTGAAAAATTGCGGGACATGTTGCTAGGCAGTAGCTAAGAGCAAACTGTTAACTTACAAAGTCTTAATATTTAAACAACTTACCGTGGTTGTAGTGATGTGAGTAGTTAAAACTGATTGAAACCGGGCGGGACGTTGCTTTTTATCAGCGTCAGCGTCTGGTAGGAACAATCCTAGTCAAAAGAGGATCCATTAAAATTTGTGTGTGAACTTTGGACAGCATTTATCTCTCCCCATTTTAGTACACTGATGAATTAGCAAGAACCATATATTAGAGGAAGAACGTCCTATGTCTTACTGTTATAAATAATTAGCCCCTTTTGTCCTTGTTTATCATTCACAAAGACGGAGGGCAGATATTAGTGACAGACCATATTTTTCAGAAGACACCGTCGTTATATCTGGTGAGTAGCTGTATCGACTGTCTGTCGATCTTTATGGATTAACATGCTTAAAATTGTCTAGTAATATTAGTGAACTGTTTCCAGAATAACAATGGCGGCTCGGGTATTCGAGATAAATGAGGATGAAATTGAACTCCCCAGATTTACTATAGTTGGAGAAATAAACAGACAGTATAGACGTTTCAATGCAGAGGGTACACAGCTTATTTTGCGTCTCTTGCCACCATATGATGGAGAGGATTCGAACCCAATGTCCCATTTCCTAGCTAGTGTGACGGATCTGTTTGAGTACGCTTTACGATATTGTAATGATTCCGATATGGTAGGAATAACAATTAGAAACGAGGTTAATGTGCAATCGCAAAGCTGTTTCCCCAGACAAAACGTCGCGGCATTGAAGCATCAGTACGTAAAGAGTGGTTGAAATATTAGAGATGATAAGCAGACTGTACTATGATCCTTCCGAGCCTTCTGCTTTCGCGACTCAGCAAAAACTGCATAACGCTGTCGGGCAGAGTACGAGTAAACAGAAGCAGAATACAGCGCCTGCAGATATTAAGGTGTGGCTTTTAAAACAAGATGCGTACACATTACACAGAGCGGTGCGAAAACGTTTTCCTAGGAACCCCTACACTGTGAATAATAACAATGACGTGTAGGAATGTGATCTGGTCGATGTCCAGGGCCTCAGCAAATATAACGACGGCGTCAAATATCTACTAACTGTAATAGATGTCTTTTCCAAATTCTTACACATCATCCCACTAATAAGACGGGTAAAGCTGTCACGACAGCATTACTATCCATCTTTAAGGACCCCAAATATATGAAACCAATACGGAGACGTCCTGTCTGGGTGCGCAGACAGAGGAAAGGAATTCTTGAACAGATCGTTTCAAGACATGTTAAAACGCGAGGGAATTCAATTTCAGATCTGCAAAAACCCCGATCTCAAATTCTCAGTCGTCGAAATAGCTCACCGCACTATCCGGGAAAAATTATACAAATACTTCACATATACGAACACGTACAGATTTATTGAAGTACTCCCGCAATTTGTGAAAGGCTACAACGCGACGGTTCACAGTACGGCTGGCATGTCGCCAGCACGAGTAACCGATTCTGATATTCTAACGATATGGGAGAGGATGAACGAGAAACGCGGCCGGATCCCTATTGCACAACCCAAATTTCGCGTGGGACAGCACGTGCGCATTAGTAAAGAGAGAATGAAATTTGCCAAAGGCGGCGAGCAGAAATACACCACGGAGGTGTTTCGAATAATCAAGGTAATTCGTAGGACCCCTCGACCTGTGTACGAACTGGAAGATTTGAATCAGAAGGTAATAGACGGGCAGTTCTTTAATAAAGAACTAACACCAGTTCGACTCGCAAAACGCACCACGTTTCAGATTGATAAAATTCTGGCTATAAAGGTCACACGTGGCATTCGGGAGTACCTCGTGCGCTGGAAAGGCTACGGCCCTGACTTCGATAGTTGGACAAAAGTAGCTAGCGTGAAGAATATTTAAAGAGAGAAAAGACGGAGTACCGCACGCCCTTTTACATTACGCTGTTTAGCAATGCCTCACAGAAAGTCCGTTCTTCTAATACGCTCGCCGAGTTTACAATTCAGTTGGCACAGCGCATAGACCTGGCTTCGACAGAAAATTGCAAGGTTGGGTTATGCGAATTTAGCTGTCCTCCGCCTTATCCGCACACGGTCAAGCCTTACGAACTTGTGGGCGAAACAAACGCCTTAATTTATTGCGATCTGATCACACAGCAGTTTGTGGGTAGCGACTACGTCAATGTTTGCGGACGTTTATTCACCCGTCAAAATATTGTGACCACGCATTTCAGAATGTATATTATGTACCCGTCGAAAAACGCACCTTTCAGGACATAAGTATATTGATAACGGATCTTAATGGTAAAAAATCCCTTTCATGAGTGGCAATGTGCCCATGAAAGTGGTTCTACATTTTCAACGCGTATAAATGCGCTACGTCATCACCTCCAACCGTCATTTATAACAATTAATCCCCTTGTTCAGTGTTACCGGCGACAGGCAGGTCGTGGTCGCGAACATATAGGTCCAATTTACAGCACTCCACCTTTCGTGCAGCGGGGACACGGTCTGGGCAGTGTTGTGAGGACTATTTCGGACCCTTAGACCGATTCTCTGGAGCGGTGCCAGATCTATTGGTAAGGAAACGCTCAAAGCTCTCGGACGCGAGGCGTTACGCACAGGCGGCATTCTCCTTACGGTTATTGCAGAAAATCCTCAGACGGAAACCAAGGACATAATCTCAAGACACGTGTCTGACTCGACACAGAAAATCAATAGGTTGCGTTGAAGTGGCGCTCGCAAGCAAAAGAGAGCAACGTCCGCCAAGCGAAATGCGAAACGAAAGAGAAAAACTAAGCGGTCCTTACCGGGGAAAGGGCGCCAGCGGTCTAGGACTATAAAACGGGATATTTTTTCATAATTTACACCAGTCACGGTACGACCATGTCTCAGACGGACCTAGCTTTCGTGAGTAGTGAATTTGATATTTTTGCTCGCAAGCCAGTACAACACGCGATCCACGAAACGAATGTGGTAGTCTACAAGCCCACTGCATCCATTGATCAGAGCGACCTGGAATTTCTGATACCCGCTGATTACGACACGTCTGTTGGCCCCGATATAAAAATCTATATTCGCGGCTAATTTACAAAGGCCGATGGAACTGCCCTGGACGCGACTGATCACACTGCCGGTACGAATAACTTTCTACATTCGCTATTTAGCCAATGTACCATTGCCCTCAATGGCGTGAATATAACCCAGTCGTGTGACCTTTATAACTATAGGGCTTATTTGGAGACACTGTTTTCTTATGGTATTGACGCAGCGATATCGCATCTCACAAACAGCTACTGGCATAAGTATGTGGGGGATATGCCCTGTGACCCTACGATTGCAGAGTCGACAAACACCGGATTCATAGACAGATGGAACAGACAGAAACAGAGTAAAGAAATTGGATTGTACGGGAGAATACATAGTGATATATGCAACGTTCCGAAATTCTTACTTCCCGGCATCAAGCTGCAGATAATGTTTACAAAAACCAAGCCAAGTTTCTACCTGATGAATACTGCCGCAGATTCTAAGACTACGTTTAAATTTCTCGACGCCAAACTGTTTGTTAGACGCATCAGGGCAAACCCTCAGATCCCGCTAACACACGAAGTGACCTTGAAGACCGATCTCGCGCGGTATAGCCTGACGAAAGTCGAATAGAAAACCACGTTCTCTGCGGGGCCGCAGTAAATCTCGATCGATCAGGCGGTCATGGGCTGCATACCCGAAAGACTCCTGTTCACTATGATAGCTAACAATGACTTTCTCGGCACCATCAATACAAACCCCTACAAATTTCAGCATTTCGGTCTTCGTTCATTCGTGATGTACGTGAATGGCAAGCAGATCCCTAGCGAGAGCCTGCCTATAGATCCCGGTCATGAGAAAACAAGTGTAATGGGACACAATATCCTATTTGAAGGCTCGGGCATTCACCATTCGAACTCGGGACTTCAGATAATTCACGATATGTATATTAACGGGTACTTCATGTTCTTATTTGACCTAACGCCTGATTTGGCCGCGTCGGAAGGACATACTTCACCGGTGGAAGGTGGCAATATACGCAGAGTTAGCATTTAAGGAAGCGCTAAAGGAGGCAGTCACGTGTCTATTGTACCTGGAATACGACAATTCTGAACGCATCGATTCTTTGCGAACCGTCACCACAGACTTCTAAGATGGACACAATTCAGATGTCGTGTACCTTAAATAATGTTAAATCGTTTCTGGGTGCTTTTCCGTCAGATCTGCTACCACATTCTATCACTCAGCCTAGCACTGTCATTGTCAATACTGATGCCCACACACAGTCAGGATCACACTGGCTAGCTATCCGTCTCGAACCCAGGTCCTCCACGGCATTCTACTTTGACTCCTATGGCCTATCCCCTCATATTCACGATATCCACTCATTCTTAAGACGTAATTGGACCGTCCTAAATTATAACAACGCACAGCTCCAAGGACCTATGAGTAATGTCTGCGGTAAATATTGCTGTCTGTTCGCCCTGTACATGGATAGAGGCTACACGGGGAAACAATTCGTCGGCCTGTTTACTCCCGGCCTCGCCGATCAACAGGTAGAGCAACTCCGCATCGGAATTCGGGTCTCTACGCGGGGTAACTCGTGGAGGTCTAAGCTGCAGCAGTAGGTATAAAAGGTGAGTTCCCAAGCGCTATTACATTATTTGCAAACTGTACTTCGAACGAAATGGAGGTTGTTGATTATGAATACTTGTCGGGGGCACAAGGTGAAGAAGTAATCAAGGAAATTTCTGTGGCATCTGGAAATGTCCTCGAAACATTTGGTTTTTTACCCCTACTCCATGGACCCCATGGATCTGACCAGAATGGTATCTCGTGGGACGATGGAATTATTGCTTATTCATCATTATTCTAGGCCAACTTTGCCCATCTATACGCTAAAGGCACAGCCAAATGCAAGTTTCTCGCCAACTTACTTGGCCGCACAGTTCAAAATTTAGACACGTTTGGCTGCCCTTCACGCAAAAGCTTCAGAATGACTACCGGCTGCAGTCCCTGTTACAAGTTTCCCGACAAGAGGTGTGCGGCCCGTAACGCACTTTCTCTTAACGGATGGTTGAAGCACCACATCCAACATAAGGAATACGTGAAATGCCCCAAAGATAATTCGCGCCACACCGCCGTTTTTAATTCTGGGGTAGAACTGTAATGACGTCATATCCCACGTTTCTTTCAGTTGCATAAAACACGAATAAGCTTCTAGCTACGAATCATTCTACCTTGTCATGTCAGCAAGGAAACGCCGTGTCCCATACGAAGAAAGAACCAGGGTAGGGTTCAACTTCCCCGATGGCGAGACCCGCAGACCTAAACGCAACGTCGAGACGCCCGAAATTGACATCTGCTCATTCTCCGTAGAGGAGGGGATCAGTCCCGCATTCGATCTTAACCGTGCATTGCTTCGTCGTGTATTTTTTCTCGACGAGAACAAGACCCAGTATGTCTCGGTTGCTTTTTGCCCATCAATGGGCTACATGCCTATGGTGGAATTTGAAGGATCAAAGATCGGACCTATCAGACTAACGAAGCAGCAAGTAACGGCGCTGGCCGAACATCTACCGCCCCTGTGTGAAGCCAGTTGTGCCAACAGACATTATACTTCGGGCATCCGCGACGGATTCTGGATAATTACTACCACTTACAGGGCCGCCCGGATGTACCTAGGTCAACGTACGCATATCGCCTACAAGTTGTCGGATCTGCGCTACCTCAATACCATCATGCATATTGTTATGAATCGGCTAGCGAGATACAGTAGCGCTATGATGGATGTCATGACATATGCAATGTCAGCCATGGCTTCCACCGAATACATTGAAACGCTACCGACATACAGCAAGAATATTGTCTACCCCCAACTGTTTGAAGAACTGAAAACATTACCAATAATGTAACTCTGTAGTTACTTTTTTCCTTGTTCAGCAATAAATTTGTTTAGAAATGACCTCATCAGTGTTTTTTATTTCACCCATTCCTACCGTCAGAGGGCTCTGATTTTCGCCTTACATTCTACTATATAAGGCACTTGAACAGAAACAGACTTCATTTAGAGCTACTTAAATTGTGGGAAACAGTTCCGATTCGAACACTGTGCCGGAGGAAGCTGTGGGGCCTGACAACGAGGGAAACGAATATCTAAACCGTGTATTACAGGAGAATTTTGTACTGAAACAGGTTGTAAATCTATGGCGAGGACCAAAATACCCTGCTTACTGTTCGCTCATCGATCGTGTACGATCGTTTGAGAACATCGACTGGCCGGAGACGGGTCCTACAACCGTCTCGTTAGCTGCGTCTGGATTTTTCTACGCCGTGAGTTAACTACTTTTTAATCGTTTCCTTTAGCTAACACGATATGGGGGCACGTTTTTATGCTCGTTCTGGTCTGTAACAGGTTGGAGCAATCAAACGGTGTGTTTCCATTGCGGAGGAGGGCTTCAGGATGGCTTCCTGAAGATAAGGCGTGGCAAGAACACGGATACTGGTTCCCGTTCTGTGTCTACATCCGATTTGTCAAAGGACATGCTTTTTACCGCGAATGTTTGAAATGTCGTAAAGACAGATTCAGCCCTGTAGGATTCGACACTGTGGACACACAGACTACACCTCTGTAATCTACCATTAATAAAAAAGCATTACCAGTTTATATGTCTTCTTTTAAGTATGTAAGGAGGTCCCAGATCCCTAATCACTCCTTTACCGTGCTCTGTTTCACTTATAGCATTTCAGACTGATTCTTAAATCTCATGCAAAATAGTAATAAAGTCGTTTACTTACCGATTAGTAGTGGCTGATGGTGTATTGATGGTGCTTCAAATAGCGGAGATTATAACTCTGTAAAGTCGTATAGGTTCTGGAGCAGTAAGATGTCTTTCAAAGATACGGATGCTTCCATCCAGCATGCTTTTATTAGACAAATTTCATTACTCCAGCACTTAAACCACTGACCTGTCTACACGTGACAGCATGCTGAGGCCTTGACTGTCCTGCAAACGTTTTGCTTTTCCTGACATAAGTTACATCGCAAGCGCTTCGTTTTCCCCTGATTCCATACTTTTGGAACTGAAACATCAGTGTTACACAACTCAATTCCCCGAAATCTGTTCAACTCCTCAAGCTGACTAACTTGATTTCTCCACATCTCATTAAGCAACTCTACAACATGACAGAACATGTTCAGCTATCACACATACATATATCACGGTTTGCGCAATCATCTCTTGTCACAACTTGATGAGCTCTACACTTTCCAACTTATGGCATGCGCAGGGCTATCCATACGACATACCCTTCACGTACATTCCATTACCATACTTACCATCACGCCACCAATTCACCACACCACCTTATCACGTCTTTCTTATTACATCCCTGCTCTGTCACTATCACGTGTGCTTGCCATGATTCGCGCATCACATGATCAATCGGTACCAATCCAGACCAATACCGCTTCACTCTTTATGTCCCAAAACGTCTCAGTCAAGGACCGGCACTCGCAGACGTTTCATCCTTCGCGTCTAAATAACTATACCCATACATACGGCGGCACTATTATATCGCCGGATATTACCAATCACTACGATGCCTTAGGTTAACATGTAAAGCTGGACGGAGCTGCGCGCTCCAATGGCCTAACTTGCACGCTTCAAAGTCCTTACACAATGACCCTAGCCCTTATCCATTACCCATCACTACGGTGTCTTAGGTTAAGGGGTATATGCGGGCAGAGCCTGAAACTGCCTTGGGGACTTAACTACACCATACAAAAATACATGTTTCGACTACCTTTTTCGATGCCTTCGTCACGGTGGTACAAGGGGCTTAACTGCAGGGTACAAAGGTCTGAGTGGGCCCAAGTAGGTTTATAACTACTTATTTCTATTAAGGGTTTTGATTCTCATTATAATTAAAATATTGCTGTATAGTATAAAATGAATGAGAGTACAAATAGCTTATTAAAGTTGATTTAAACAGTTTTATACGAAATTATAGTATTATAGGAAAAATCCTTTATCTGGGATGGTAAACTATTGAACACTTTAATTCTGAAACTGTATGTTTCTTTTTGGTAGGTTGTCAAATGAGGTAGTGGTTGATGTAGAGTAGATTTAATTCCACTACTGATGCTATGTATCTCAAAGTTTAGCTTAAAATTATTTTTATTGTGAATCACAAACAGTGAAAGTGATAACATATATTGGGAATGTAATGGTAACATTTTTAATTTCCTGAAATGTTCCCTACAAGAATCTCTATTTCTAATCCCCATAATGATCTCTTTTTTCAGCGTAAAATTATTCTTACTATAATAGGAGCTTTCCCAAAACATTATTCCATACATCATAATCGAGTGAAAGTAGGAATAATATACCATCTTCAGTGACTCTTGGGTCAAGAAAGTTTTACATCCTCTAATTGCAAAACATTCTGAACTCAATTTTGGAATAATCGTGTCTATATGGGTCTTCCAAGTGAATGTGTTGTCCAAAGTTATTCTAAGAAATTTGGTATTACAAATATTAGCTAGTTTCTTGTTTTCATGAGTAATATATAAATCAATTAAGAAACTATATAAGTTACAAATTGCATAAACTGTGTATTATCTATACTCACTGATAACAAATTGGTACTAAACCAGCTATATATATTTAAAAATCTTAATTACACATACACAATATTTAAAGTATGTAGGGTCAGGGTTAGGAACGATTATACTAGTTTTGTTTGGGAATAGGACAATTTTGGAGTTATCAGTTGAAATTTTAGTTAGCTTGTTAATGTAAATTTAAAAAAGCAGTGGACCAAGTAACAATCTTTAAGGGACACCATATTTTATTTCACTCCAGTAAGACAAAGAGTCAAAAGAAGTATCATATGAAACCACTTTTTGGGTATCTTCTGGCAAGGTAAGATTTAATTAGTCTCTATGTTGTTCCTGTTATTCCATAAAATTCTAATTTAGTTAAAAACTGTTGTGATTAACACAGTTGAAAGCTTTCTGTAAGTTGCAAAAGATACCTCCACCCATCAACTTCTTGATAAGCACATTTAGTATTCCATCAATTAATTTATTACCTGTTGATGATGAAGTTCTAAAACCAAACTTTTCCTGTACTAGAATATTATTAATTTGAATATGCTTAATGAGTCTGTCATATACCATCCTTTCAAGGATTTTAGGAAAGGAGGTCAGTAAGGAAACTGGCTATAATTAGACCTATTATTCCTGTCTCCCTTCTTAAACACTGGCTTCACTATAGAGTAATTTAATCCAGTAGGGAAGATTCCTGATAGTATAGATTTATTACATTTAAGGAAGAATTGATTAAGGAATCACTGGCTTTTATTTTTGTAGATATTTCAACAAAGCCATGTGAGTTTTTTAGTTTCAGGGAGTTAATAATTCTTTTGATCTCACTAGTGGATATATTATTAAACCTTATTTTAGTGACGGGTTTATTAGATAGTTTTGACAAATAATATTCTGGATTATTAATTCTGTTGTCTTTCTCATTACTATGTTCAATAATATGATTAAATTTTTTGGCTATTCATAAAAAGAATATATGAAAGTCCGTTTACAAGCAATTCAACATATGCAGGATACATCTCTCTAAATTTTCTGCTGATTTGCTATTTACCTCATACTCATTAATACCACCTACCTTCTTCACTGTTGCCATCTTGCTGATGCTCCACTGAGTCACTAAATTTGTTGTTGAATCTTGCAATCAACCTCTCTGTGTTGTTACCCCTATCTTCAGTTGCAACCTCAATTGCTGAAAAGAATTTTAATATTCATATATTATTATAACATGAAAAATGGACTATGCAAAACAAAATCAATCTTTAATTCTAAACACATCAGAAACTCTAAAGGCTAACCGAGTGATGTAGAGTCATTTTTGGTGATTGGTGAATAACATATTCAAACACAATTTTCAAACAGGATGCACATGATGATGATGGTAATGATGATGATGATGATGATGACAATGCAAACAAAATACTTTTGCACATTAAACATATTCATACACAGTGCACTGGTGAATAGTAAGATGAAATCCATACCCATCTGGTAATGGGCATAATTTAATATGTATCTGTGCAATACCAAATGACTTAAATAAATACACATTTTGTGACACCGTTTTAGATCATTTCAAGGCCCTGTACAGTGCATATTAACCCTTCTATAATGCTTGGATTTAAGATCCAATTACTGTGAAGATGCAGGAGTATTAAATTTTTAGAACCCTTCAATGCTGTCACAACTATCTGGTGCACAGCATATGAAGACGTAGAGGTCCAGAGAGTGCAAAGAAGTTGGCACTGAAGGGTTTGAAAGCACCAGTCTTTCTATCTACATTGTATATGTTGTTTTGGGTATTTCCCCGGCGTCAATATGTAATATGCCGACGTTTCGGAACCATGTATCAGTTCCATCTTCAAAGGCTGGAAGTAGACTGTGTGGAGTAGGGGAAGGCGAGGCTATATATACTGTGGCAGGGAATAGGACTGGGGCTAGTCAGGCCAATGGGAAAGTGAGGCACAGGAAGTGGGTGGTTCAGGATGGGCGGGAGGGTGTGGAGGGGGAGGTATAAAGGACGTGTGTCAGGTAGCAGTAACGTTTTTGCATGAGGTATGTTTGTCCCGTTTCTCTTTAAGTATGTGTAAAAGAGGCTTCCAGGCAGTACTGAGAATCAGGCCATCTCCTTTGTTCATGTTGTTGGGATGCATTTCTATTTCGATGGCCTCCCTGATGAGGCGATCCGAGTAGCCTGTTTTTATAGAGAGTAGTTTAGTGTCTTGAAGTTTGATGATATGGTCGTGTTCTAGGCT
>Ga0268261_10001136_pt1 | contig 17974 bp, 3 predicted proteins | sample TergutNc150P1_FD_190353 | JGI IMG/M metagenome (GOLD analysis project Ga0268261, IMG submission 190353) | Nasutitermes corniger P1 segment gut microbial community from laboratory colony in Florida, USA - Nc150 P1 (SPAdes) (version 2) | ecosystem: Host-associated > Arthropoda: Insects > Digestive...
CGGGTTTTCCCGTTCGATGACGATGCGGCAACATCGTCGGTAGTAACTACGCCGACCGTTGAGCTAGACCCGTCGGATGAGCCTGACGCAATCACGGACGATGTCGAAACCCCGGAAATCGAAACCCCGGAAATCGAAAACACGGACGATGTCGAAACCACGGACAATGTCGAAACCCCGGAAATCGAAACCACAGCCGTTGCTGCATCGCGCGCGAGCCTAGCCCGCGCCAGCGGCACCGGAACCACTTTCTTGATTAACGATGCTCAGTTCGCCGTGGATATCAACCCGGGCGATGGCATATGTAGCACTGGGGCACTTTCGTACGATGGGGTAACGCCAGCGTGCAACATGCGGGCTGCCCTGATGGAAACCAACGCCCTAGGCGCCATCGTCGCAGCTAACGGCACGCTACCAACCGATGCGGCTGCAAACCCAATTGCCCCGCCTTACACCATTTCGGTCGACTCAAATTGGGTGGCCAACGTGGCCAGCAGCTCTTCAAATATAAGTTTCCCTTCCAATGCGACTGGCTGCACTAACATCACCAATCCCACCCCTGCCGTATTCGCAGTTACTCAAAACGGGACTACCAATTATAATTATTTTGATGCCACTAATGGGTGGCAAATAGGCACGGTTGCTAACAACGTCACAGTTACGTTGCCTAATTTTGGTTATTGCAGCACCTGGGGCGGTAGCGCCACCAGCTCTTCGCTTGCCAACCTGATGTATAACACTAGCCTTGGTGATACGATGGGCGCTTATTTTTATATTTCCGCCCCGGTAACTATTAACTTAAATTATCAATTAACTTGGAATAGTGGAACCGGCACTCAAACCCAAAATCATCCAGATATTTTCTACATTGATTCCCCAAATGTAACGTTAACTGGGTTGAAAGATATTTATGCCCAAATTTCAACTATTACCGTTTCGCCAAATACCAGTAACTTGTTAATCAATAATGCAGACGTTCAACCGCCGGCAACTACCACCCGTTTCTTAACGTTAAACGGGGGGGCTGGTACCGATGGTGCGTTGAAGTTCACAAATGCTTATCTTGGTGGGGTAACCAATCCTTACGCTGGTGGGTTCCGAGGTGTGTCTACTGCCAATACGTACGGAAATGGCGGGGCCGTCTTGCTGAAAAACAGCGGCATTAATGGCAACAACATAGTTGGTGATTTAGAAATCACCAACTGCAATTTTAACGGAGTGTTGCCGTTTAATGGCACAAACGGCACCGCCGTGCAACATGTCGGCAATGTCGATTTCACAAATAATATTGTCACAAATATAGGTGCACAAGCATATTCCGGCGTAATGCGTTTTGACTACGCAACGGTAGATGGCGCAATAAATGCCACTAATAACCAGTTCACCCTCTCCAATGTTACTAATGGGGGTAAATTATTTGTGTTCGATAGTGGTGCAATAAGTTCTGGCGCCACAGTAAATATTTCAAATAACATTTACAATGGGTGCAGCAGCACCTGTACTGCGGCAGCTACTGCTTACTTTAGTTTTGTATCTGCCAACTCAGTGCCGTTATCCGGGGTAATGGTGATTGACGGGAATAATGGCGGCGGCGGCCCAGTAGCAATGGCGGTGCCCACCGCGCGGAGCCGGTTTGTGTTAGCCCCACTTTTGTCCGATGGGGGCTATCTAAATATTTCAAATAACCTCGTTACTGCTACCAATACCGATAGTGCTTTTATTTACGGTGCCGGGAACCTCACTGCTAATAATTCTACTTTCACTGCCAACGGTAATGCCTTTGTGGCATCAGGCACCTTTAGTGGTAGTGCCGGGAATACCTCATTTTTTACGGGCTACACTGCATTGGCCGGTACCCTAACTTTTAGTGGTAATACCTACACCGCAGCTTCCAGTGATACCACGTTGACAAATAACGGTTATTTTATTTATGGCCCCATTGCTAATGCGGCAACTAGCGCCGTTATTGCGCTGGATGGTAATACCATTAATACCCCCGGTTGGGTGTTTAACCTGGGGCCAGCTAACGCACCAACCACCGGCGCTTATGCCGCCTTAACCGGCTCTATTACCCTCACCAATAACCAGATTAACCAAAACGACGGTACCACTAGCTCAGCTTATCCAGGTGCAAATTTTACTACCAAAGGGGCTGGTGTGCTGCAGTTTACTGGGCAAATAACTGGCCCCATCGCACTGGGTACCGGCCCCTTATCGGCCAGCACTGCCAACAACTCAAATGGCGCCAGGGGCAACGGCAACGTAATTAACACGGCTGGCCAAGTTGCCAATTTGAGCAACACCCAAGCTGCCACTGCCCAAGTTTCATTAGTTGGCAATGTGGTAAATGCCAGTGCTTCGGTATTAAAACTTGCTGGCGCTAATCAGGGCGGGGTAATTATTCAGGGTAACCCGGTTATTGTGACCAACAGTTGGGTTGCGCAGGTAACGAATACCAACAGTACCGGCCCGGTAGTTATCTCAGATAACCCCTCAGTTACCGCGACTACCAGTGGTACCGCCGCCAACTCTACCCTGTTTTCCTTTGCCGGTACCGTGCCAGCGGGCACCCCCGGTTACGTAATTACTAATAACAACATTACAAACACTTTCGGCACGGCACCAGCCACCTCAGCAACTATAGGTATTGGTAGCTTGATCACCATAACCAGCAGCCAAGCTGCGGGCAGCACAATTACCATTGATCACAATGTGTTGAGCACTACCGGTGGCGGTGGCGCCATCATCCTATCCGGTGCTCAAGGTGATGGCACTGCCGCTACCGTAATTGATAGCAATGTGATTACCTCCGCTGGCACAATTATCAGTTTTGGAGCGCCCAATGCCGTTAATAAATATGGTGCCACCACAATTTCCAATAACAACATTACCGCCACTGGCAGCGTTCCCAACCATAGGTTCCATCTGAATGCGGGGGTTACCGCAGATACCACCACAATCAATTTGGTCAATAATTATTTCACAAACACCTCAGCTCCCTTGATTCATGCGATTGTGGCTTTACCCATTTCTAATGATAACTTAATGGGCATAACAAACATCAAGTATAATACTTTTGTCGGTCTTAATGGTAGTTTCCCCACTAATTCTGGGCACTGGATCTTCTTTTCCACAAGCAATGTGATTACCGCGGGCCAGGGCAATAATTCCGGCATAATTTCAGGCCAATTACAAATATCCAATAACTACGTTCAATACAATGGCACCACAAGTGGCGCAATTGCCTGGACTGGTAAAACAGCAAGTATCGTCAATTCCCAAAACTTATATATCCAAAACAACTACATTGACTGGACAAGCACTGCTACCTACGGAATTATGGAATTTACCACTGTGGGCTTAAAAAATATTTCCGGCAACATTTTTACCTCCAACGTAGTTAACAGCTATGACACCGTGGCGGAAGAAAAACGTGCCAGCACCAACCAATTTGGCCTGCTACTCCACGCCGCCGCCACTGCTGGCGCCATGGCAACTTGGTATCCCTCGGCTCGCACGGCCAACCCAACCAATAATGCTCCAAACCAGGACCCAAGCCCGATTAAGGCGATAACCGGAGCTGCCGCCAAACCCGCCGATATTGTGGCCGTACCCACTCCGGGCGGGATTATGGTGGCAGGGCCCACGCCAGGCAACGCAGCAATAAGCGGGCCAACGCCAGCCACCCCCGCAACGGTACAAACTAACCCGGTTGACCCGGCAGCCTGCGTGATTGAATTGGCGGTAGCAGCTCCCACAACTTGGACTAACGCCCGCTACCCTGGCAACACCACACCCACCGCAGTTTCGGTAGCACCCAATAACCCGGTTTATGTGGACGTGTACTGGACCAGCGGCACCCTAGCTACTACCGGCAACGTCGCAGGCGCCGCTAACGACGCCGAACTATTTCTGGGCCGCTACCCGGTTTATGGGACTGCCCAGACGTTAGCAGTAGCACTCCCCGAGGCCGACGATCCGCGCCTCAGCCCAGTATTCGGTGCCGGCGCCCAAGGCGATGCCAGCCAGGCCCAAGATGGTTCATTGCTGGTGCCGCAGTCGGTTACTGTCACGGCTAACTCCGATGGTTCGTTAAACATCCCTAGCACAACATCCGTCAATTGGGTTACGGCATCGAGCGGAGGAGGGGCATCTACTATCATTGCTGCGGTAGACGGCAGTGCCATTACGGCCGGTACCGTGCTGCCGGTGGGCCAGATTACCCCCACCCCAGCAGGTAAACTTGGCCCTACTACCGGCCCAATTGACCCAGATACCAACCAAGTTTCTGGGGCATTGCGGGTGCAAACGGTTGACCCCACCGCCCCTATCTTGGCCGCTTCGCAATACTCGCGTTCGGTGCAAATCGGTGGCGATTGCAGCGCTACCCTCAGCGTTGCCCAAGCTAACGGCAATTACACTTGGGATGAAATTGGTAGCACCGACCCCACGCTAACGGGGGTGCCCGTTACCCAAGCTGACCCCACGATGGTGCGCAACTTGCACTTTACGGTCACCGCCACCATGCCAGTGGACCCCAGCACAGTTACGTTGAGCATGTTGAGCCTTAGCGTTACTGCGCCTGCATCGAACCTTAACCTGCCTGCCCCCACCGTTGACTGGGCCGACCCCTCCGTACAAGCCGAAATCCTCGCGGGCGCCCAGGCTGCCCCGGCGCGCTTCATCCCCAACCCTGATACCGGGCTGATGGTTACCCCCGTGCCTGGTGGCAGGTACTACGACGTAATTGTGCAGTTGGATGATACCGGCACCGCCACCCTTACCCTCAACGCACCAAACCTCACGCCCGTAACTGCAACCACCCCGGCGCCAGATAATGTGGTCACGTACGTTAATCCGCTGCAGCTCTCCACTTTGAGTTCCGCCGTACCGGGGGTAAAGAACGATGTGCTTATCACCGGTAGCCCCGATGGGCAGCAATATAACCTCTCATTAACCACCACCGTGAACCAAAATTCGGTACCCACCTGCCCCAGCCCAGCTGCTGCGACATCGTCCCTGTGCCTGCCGCTACCTATGCACGATGTCGCAGCCACGCCCACGGTTAGCGGCGTTGATACCGCATCGGGCACCACCCCAACCCTGAGCCCGGCGGTTCCGATTGCTACCCTGGCTACCGGGGCCACCACCGGCAGCCCGGCAGCGTTCACAGCAGTAGGCGTCAATACCCCCGTCACGCCCGGAACGGTGCTCACCTTAACCAATTCCGTTACGTCCGATGATGCCAACTATGCTGGGCTAGTGTTGCCCACCCGCACTATCCCGCTGTTCAGCACGGTACCGGTCATTGACCTGGAAGTGCAGACTTACATAGTAGATAAGCCGTATGCCACTATCGCTGAGGTGATTGCTTGCGGTAATGATGAGGATTGCGGTGAAGATATCTCGGGCAGTACGGAAGAAGAACCAGCCATTGCCTCGGTCTATGACTGGGTTTGTGCGGTTGCCCAAGTGGCCAATGCCTCAACGACTGATGAGTGGAATAGTTCGGTGAACAAGGTTCAAGTCACGCCTAAGAACACCTGGGGGCCGGTGCCGAATAACCCGTTCCCGGACCCAACTGCTTCGCCGGTGGGCCTGGGCTGGAACCATACTGTGCCTTCGATCTACAGCTCCACTAGCTTTGCCTCGCCCACCACGACGATCACTGAAACCACTGCCAACGCCGGGTCCACCACCGTGGGCACTCCCACCCAGCCCTACCTATTCTGCACCCAATTGACACCCAATACCATGCCCGATGATGCGCAGCCCGGCGATACGCAGCCCGGCGGTTGAGCCTGCTGTTGCCACATCGTGTACCGATTATTACCGAAATGAAGGTCAAAACGGGAATAAACAGTACGCGATAGCGTTGAAGCGATGGCGCCTAACCACCCACGCAAACAATGTGGGCAAGGTAACGGTAACAACCGGATAACAACACCCTAAATGTCGCAATTTTACGGGTGCATAAGCCTTAACCTTGTGATAAGGGAGGTGACGTTGGTGTTCAAACGTTTTATACCGCGCTTCCGCACGCCTCTGATCGCTGGCAGCCTTTCCCTATTTTTGAGTTTAAGTGCCGTGGTGGCGTGGTCTATATGGAGTAATTCCGGGTATACTCCACCGCTTTTCGCGGCAACTGGCGTGGTCAATGGCGACTTTCACGGCGCGGACTCGTTGTGGCAACGCAGTACCCCTGGTTTCACCGAACTACATCAAAGTGACCCCACCCCGTATGCCCAACCCTGCGGCCCCATCGCCGGGCTTAGCTCAAGCGGCCAATGCCCAACCCCCGTAAACCCCAATGCAATTACCACTATGCCGGGTGACAGTTTCGAATTCACGATGCCGCTCAGCGCCACTGTCGCCGGCAATAACGTGGCTGCGGGCTTCACGGTGGGGCTGACCAACCCCCAGCCTGCTGCCGCCACTTGGGATGCTACCAACCAACGCTGGAATGACGATGGGGTGCTGGCTTTGGAGTTTTATGTAGCTGAGCCTTCATTAGATGGTGCAACGCTTACCCAGGTGGCTCCTGGGCCTGGCCAACCGCTGGCTGTGGCGGGCCAAGTGCTCAGCTTGGCAGACTTAATCCCCGGCACTGGGGAGGTCACTGATTCCTACGTGATTGTGGCGCGAGTAACGGTGTTGGGCAGTTATGCCTGGGCAACGGATATGGCAACCGCCAATTCTGCACCATCGGGCACCTGGACTGCTGGCAACTTGACTTTTGAAGTAATTCAAGTGCGCGGAGGCGATAACTAATGGGCCGCCAAGCAGGCCAGTCCGTTAGGTCGTGCGCGGCACGCCCCAGGGTAGCTCTCGCGCGTCTGGGAACCAAAGCACGCAACGAACAGGATGCCCCGGCGGTTGAGCCTGTCGAAACCAAAGGGCGCAACATAAAGCCGCTAATGGTAACCGCCGCCGTGGTGGTCGGCGCGTTACTCGGCGCCCTGCCCGCCCTCGCGCTGTGGAGCGACTCCGGGTCAATTACAGCGCCATCGTTCAATATTGGCACCGTGGCCTTTGCGGCTGGTCCCTTTAATCCGACTGATGTAGATGAGGGCGCGGCGCCTATTTACACCACATACCAACCAACCCCGGCAGCCCCGTTGCAAATCCACATTCCGGGAGATTTAATCGCTCAAGTTGCCAGCACCACTCCCGTTGCGCAGCCCGCCCCGCCTGCCGCGATTTACAGCTTTGCCGTGGCTGGCCTGGGCCCAGAACCAGTTGGTGTTGACTACACCGTGACCGCCATCGGGCAATATTTGCCGCCCAGCACAGATGATGACGACAAAGTTATCCCGGGGGACTGGATCACCGTAGCCAACCCAGTCGGCTCCATATGGACCGGTGTGGCCAACGCGGCCACGGAACTTTCACGCGTTATGGCGCAGGTTTACCCAGCTCCCATGCCCGATGGCGAAACTGGTTACGCTGATGCCGCTGCGTTACAAACTGCCTGCCTGGCGGTCGCCGCCGACCTGCCCGCACTGCCTGTTGCCGTGCCCAACGCGAATAACCAAAATGTTTTTGTTTATTACCCGAATTCTCCCAGTAACCCAGCTACCAGCCCTGACCTGAGCAGTTTGGCCCTCGCGCCCAACGCGGCGACGCCCACCCCCATCGTACTGAGCCCGCTTGGAAACCCGCCCCCTGGCGAGACTCCGGCGGCCCCGGCTGGCGAAACCCCGGCCCCGCCTGGCGAAGTCATAGCGGGCACCCTGTTTCAACAGTACTGGTGCGTGGCTCTCAACCCGATCGGTGGCGTCACAGCTGCTGAACCCACGGGTTTGTACAGTAATCAGTTCTCAGCCAGTGCGCTTGGGTGCGCGGCGGCCACGCTTGATCCAGTTACCGGCACGCCCACCTGCACAGACTGGCAAGTGCTGAACGATGCCAGCGGGGGCGTGGTGCAACCCAGTGATCAAAGCGTTTGGATCAAATTGGTGCAAGGCCCGGAGGGTGAACCAGACCTAGTGCTGCAAATCGACCCCACGGTGGTCCACATTTCCAGCGTCCACACCCAAACCGGCGCTGATGATGTCAGTTACAACATCGACAGCCCCACGCACCCCACCGCCGCCCAACCAAACCCCTACTACCTGCCCAACTAAGAGGCTAATAAACCAGCGGTAAGCAGGGAATTTTCAAGTGCAGCCTCGTGCCAAAAAGGACTCTGTGACCCAGTTCACAAATTGTTAGCAAATCGTTGTCAAAAAGTGACCTGTGGCGCACGCACATTGGCGCCAAATGGCCGTAGATTTAGCCTCAGATTTTCTGATTCCTTGGGTATGCCTATGGTTTGAAGGGGGCGCGACAACGATGACGCGGATTATTGCGGCGCTTTTGTCCTTTTTGCTGTTTAGCGTGGGCAACGCTTATAGCGCCAAGCATGCGGCCTTCCCTGATAACTTTTCATCATCGGGCGCCCAGAGCGTAGCCGCCGCGCTGAACGCCGCCCTGCGTGCCAGCTTGGAAAACCCTGACGATGATGGCAATGGTGATGAAGATGGCGCGACCGGCAGTGACGAAACCCCCGATGTATGTAATGCCGAAAGCCTAGATTACGACCAAACAGCTTGCGACGCCCTCAACGATGGCAGCGGCGAAAATAGCGGAGCCGCCGCGATCACCCCGCTTCCCGGATTCCCCGGCGATGATGACGATGACGATGAGGCAGCCGAAACCCCAGCGGTTTGCGATGAGGATAGCGAAGAATACGACGAAGCTGAATGTGCAGCTCTCACCTCGAGTATCAGCAAATTAGACCTCGGCATACTGAGCGTCACTTACGATGCCAATGGCGGCGATGAAACTGCGGTCCCAATTGACACAGAGCTATATGACGCTGGCGACACGGTAACCGTCCCGGCCTCAGCGGGCGATACCGCGATGGTGCGCGATGGTTACACCTTCCTTGGCTGGCTAGCCCCTGGCGGTGACGTGACCCAGGTGGGTAATGGCTTGGTCTGCAACCCAACCACCCCTGAGGCCACCCCGGCTTGCACTACTAGCACCTTTACCATGCCGCCCGTCACCGCCCCTGCCACCGGCGTGACCCTTTACGCCCAATGGGGCGCCAACATCGCATATGCCGCCAACGGTGCTACCCAGGCCCCCCCAACCGACTCTACTTTATATGCTGAAGGTAACTTGGTTACCGTGCAAGGCCAAGGCGACCTGGCCCGCGACGGTTTCACGTTTGGCGGTTGGCAACTGCCCGCTGGTGTTACCACCACCGCTACCAGCGCTAATCCCAACAGCCCAGTTGCCCATGCGGGCGATCAGTTCGCTATGCCATACGGCCCCATCACCTTAACCGCAGTATGGGTCGGCACCACTTTCACCGTAAACGATGCCAGCTTTGAACCAGATGATTCGCCAGGGGACGGCCAGTGCTCAACTCCCAGTGGTAGTTGCACGATGACGGCAGCCCTGCAAGAGCTTAACGCTCCGCCCTTACCAGGGGTGAACTATGAGTTCCCGCGCCCGGTTGGTGCGGTCACCATTGACGTGGCTGACCCCGGAACCAGTGCCTGGCTGGGCGCCAAAACCGGCACCCCCACTGGCACCGCTCCCACCGTGTCGGTTTCCGGTTCCGCAGTTAGCGGCACTTTCGCCACTATTAACTTGGGCAATTTAACCTACCAAGCTGGCGACATGATTGTCATGGCTTCATACCGCAACAATGCCACCCCCAACTCCTCAACTAACTGGCAGCAAATTGGTACCACAGTTGCTGGCAACAATAACTCCCTGTGGATTGGCTATCAGATTGCCACCAGTTCCAGTTCAGCAACCCTTGGCACATGGAACAACACCGGCACGGGCACTTTTATGAAGGCATTTGTGCTACACCCGTCAGTCCCAGCCATGATGGCACCGGGAGCAGTTAACTTTAACAGTGGGGCAGCTAGCGCTAACAAAACATTTGCCGCGTTCACTCCAACCCAAACCACCAGCAACATTGCCGTACGCATCATGGGTACCGGCGGGACCGGCGCCGCACTCCCAACCACTAACAATGCCACTTGGACCGATGTTACTGACGCCAATGGCTCGGCCAACATATCCACTAGCACCGCTGCCGCTGCCGCTTTCGCGGCTGATCCACGTGGCGTGACCAGCGGCATTTGGGCATCCACAGTATTCGAAATTGTAGCCACGCCGTTAGCGCTGACCTATACGGCCAATGCGGCTTGGGACAACGGCCAGACCACCGGCACCGCCAACAACCTGATGGTGACCCTGCCCAACAACAACGCTAACACCCCCGCATACGAATTAGGCTTGACCAGCAAGCCTTCGGCAGCCTGCCCGCTCACCACTAATCTAGGCATGCTTGATACCGACAATGATGAAGTAGGCGATCTGCTTTCGCCCACCCCAAACGCCAGCACTAATTGCACCGCCCCCGCCACTACGGATTTGGGCGACACTGGCGCCTATTTCTACGTAGAGCAACCCGTAACTATCGACTTGGGCTACCGCCTCAGTTGGAACCCCGGCAACTTGTCTAGCTCCAACACCCCCAACAGCACTGCCAGCCTGTTCTTCTTCAATGGCGACAGCATCACCCTCAAGGGCCTCAAAGATAGCTGGACCTCCGAGACTGCCATATACGCAGGCCCCAAGGCCAGCAACCTAAACATTACCGGTGCCAGCCTGAACGTCGCCAACAACAACGCTGAGCGGTTACTGGTAATCCGCGGCGGCGCTAGCAACATCACTTTGCAAAACTCCAAGATCACCGGCTTCGCCGCCCAAGGCGGCATCACTGCCGTAAACCAAGGCTATGCCGTAATGATGGATGGCAGCACCACCGCCAACCCCATTACTGGTGATTCCGGTATCACCATCACCAACAACACCTTCATCAGCCCCAATTCACCGAGCCTCTGCGCCACGGCAACAATTACCAGCGGCCCCTGCGCCTCTAGCGGGTTTGGCGTTTACCCAAGCAACACCGTGGTAAACAACATCAACTTCACCAACAATACGCTCACTAACCTGAACGCCAGTGCCTCGGGCACGGCATTGGGTGCGGTAAACCTGAACGCGACCGGGGCATCCATCAACGGCACGGTAAACCTGAACAATAACAAGATTACAGTTGCCAACAATCCGACCACCGTGTTTAACCTGACCGGTGCCACCATTGCATCATCGGGCGTAGTAAACATCAAGAACAACCTGGTGGCCCCCACCACCGGTAACACCCCCAACATTAGCTTTGTTTCCGCAGCCACCACCTCGGCGGGCACCCTGACCATTGACAACAACCTGGGCGGTTCCCCGATGGTGGTTACCGGTGGTCTGTTTGTTGATATTCCGCCCGTTACCGGCGGCACCGTCACGGTCAGCAACAACAACGTGAGTTCCACTGCTACAGCGGGCATCGTTAGTTCCACCCGCGCGCTCACCGGCGGCACGGTGCTGGTACAAAATAACACTTTCAATTCCACTTCGGCTACTGGCACGGGTGCGGTTGTGTTCACCGGGACCATCAGCGCCGGGGCTACTGCGCAAATAGATGGCAACGTCATCACCGCGCCCGGTACTATCATCAATTACGGCCCGGCAGCCGCGCAAACCAACGCTGGTACCTTCACTATCAGCAGTAACTATCTCTCGATGACGGGCACCCTCACCAGCGCAGTGATTAGCCTCAGCTCAGCCGGTACTGCCTCAGGTACAGGCAGCACCATCAACTTTATCAACAACGTGGTAGATGGCAGTGGCTCTAGCATCCCAGTTGCCACCAGTACCAGCGGCATTATCGGCATGCCCAATGCGGCTGGCACCGTAAATATCAGGTACAACAACTTTGTTGGTTTGAGTGGCTATAACGGCGGCGGAACCAATGGTTACATTCTGCGGGGCGGCCAAAACGGTACTGCATCCGCGCTTGCTACCGCACAAGCCACCGGGTCCGTGAATTTCACCAACAACTATATTCAGTATAAAGGCCAAGCCAACCACGCAATCGCCTGGGCAGGTGCCTACGGTACGCAAGCTTTATCAGCAACCAACCCTCAATATTTAAACATCGTCAACAACTATTTTGACTGGGTTAGCTCGGCTGCTGCTACCGTTGCTGGAGGTAACTCTGTTATCTATCTAGACGATTCTGGTCTCGCCAACGTTAGCGGCAACATTTTCAGTGTAAACACCGCCGGTAACGGCAGTACCTACTGGGAAGAATCCATGTGGGGCGACAACCTGCCAGGTCTGTTGTTCCACCACAACTGGAATGGTGCGATGGCCACCTGGTTCCCGGCTGGAAACGCTAGCACAATCGGTAAAGTTACCGCGAGTGTCTATGCGGCCAGCCACGCGGCGGCTGCCACTGCAAATGACATTATGCCGGTGCCTGTACCGATGGGGCCAACCCCAACTAACTCCGCTGCTACGGCAGCCGCCGAACCAAACGGCGCCACGGTAAATCTAGTCGGCTCAGGCGCAAGTTCCCTTCTGGCCAACGGATCTTGCCTAGTTGAAATGCCGATTGCGGCACCAGCTAAGTCGGATAACGCTTTCCCACCCAATACCAACTACACTGGTACCTACAGTGGTAACCGGCCATACAATGCGGGGGCAGGCTACGATGGCCGTTGGCCTGGCGGTGGAACCAACGCTAATGGTTCTAATAACGCTGCACCAGGTGGTGCTACCCAAACTAATCCGGTTTATGTTGACGTTTACTGGACCAGCGGCTACCCGCAGGCTGTTGTTAATGCATACAATACATCCGTAGCTGGCCAAGGTAACGGTGCCGAAATATTCATTGGGCGCTACCCGGTTTGGGGCCAAAACAACAACTCTGGCACCAGCCAGACTCTGGCTATTGAGCTGCCGCTGCCGGGCGACCCGCGCCTCAACCCGCTGTACGGTGCTGGAGCGTTAGTAGATCAAAGTTTAGCACTTGATGGCTCGTTACTGGTTCCAGGTTCGGTAACCATAGATAGCTCACTGGATATTCCTAGCACCACTTCGGTGCAGGTAGTTAACTCATCAGCGGGTTTGATGTCGGTAGCAGATGGCAGCATCATCACCGCTGGCACCATCTTGCCGGTGGGTCAAACCACCCCCATTCCCATGCAAGATCGCACTACCGCATCGGGCTTCACCCTAGCCGCCAATGCTCCCACCGGCCCGGTTAACCCAAGTGACGGCACCATTTCCGGCAACTTGCGCTTGCAGACTGTTGACCCCACTACCACCGGCACCATGGCTACCTCCAACTACTCACGCGTAGTATCTATTCAGGGTAGCTGTGCGCCTACGATGACGCTGGAACGGGCTCAATATGAGATTCCCACCCAAGTTAACCAGCCCACCCCGACCATGATTCGCGATTTGCATTACACCCTGCAATCCAATTTACCGCTGGGTGTTAGCTACAGCGCCGACACGGGGGAGTACACCGTTACGGGCGTGAATCCCACCAGTTTCACTGCCCAGGCTGGCCTCTTGTACGATTCCATCTACGGCTCCAGCATGGTCACCGACCCCAGCGAACTGAACATGCAAGTAGTTTCGGTAACGCCGTTGGATACCGTGGTAGTTGGCCACGACCAAGAATGCATTGCTAGCCAGTTGCCTACCACCACGGTTAACTCAGACGGCACTGAAACTTCCACGCCGTACACCAATGACCCGGCCAGCACCACCGACCCGTGCAACATCTTGGGCGCTAATACCTTTGACATTGTGGTGAACCTGGATGATTCGGGCTACGCCACCCTCACCTTGGATGCCAACCAAGCCACCACCCTCGCTGGTTTCACCAATGCCAACGCTTCAACTGCCCCGGCGGTTTCGGCTAAGCCAGTCAACATTGTGGTTTCTGGCTCGTCTGCTGGCACCACCACTGTTAGCAGCATCCCCAGTTATCAAGTAAATGATATTGTGGTCATCGCTGCCCGGGGTACTGCTACTAAGCCAGCACCTACAACTTCTGGTAATCCGTGGACTGCCATCACCACGGCTGCTGCATCTGGCACTAACACCTTGTACGTGGGCTACCAGATCGTGACCGCTTGTTCAGTCAACCCTTCCACCAACACCACGCAGGCATTGTGTACTGCCGCCAGTGGCACTTGGGCCATGCCCACAATTACCAGCCCCACTTGGCAAAGCACGGCTGCTACGCCTACCGCTGTTGAGATGTTTGTGCTGCACCCCAACTCACCAGTGCAAACAATCGGTATTACTACGGCCAATGCTACATCTAGCAGCGGAAACATTAACTCTACTGCTACCACAAATACCGGAATCACTTACCCATCGGTAACGCTTACCAGTACCTGCTCGGTTACCGGTACAGGTGGCGCCGCAATTACCACGCAGGCAGCGTGTACTACTGCCGGTGGCACTTGGGCACCCAATGGCAACTCCACGGTAGTTCGAGTTATCTCACGCGGTGGTGGCACCGGCACTAATCCAAATGTGATCCCAGCAACCCAAAGCGGGTGGACCAGCGCCGGTAGTGACACCGCCAATGCGCTAGCCGTCAGCTACCTTGCAAATCAAAAGAACACACCTGTCACCGCATATACGGTTACCCCAGTGTCATCTTATGGCGGCTGGAGCACCGTTAGCTTTGAGGTAACCGCTACGCAGCCAGCCACCGTGCCGGATAACACCATTACCTATGTGAACCCGCTGCAAATTGCTGGTTGGGTAAATCCTGCTGATCCGTCAGTTTATAACAACCCGGCATCGTTCCAATGCTCGGAAGGTGACCCAGTTAACGGCACCGCTGTATTGATTACTGGCAGCCCCGATGGTCAAAACTACACCATTAGCGTTAAGCCCAAAAACTGGAGTTGCTCGGATTCTAACTGCACCGTGCCAGCAGGTAATGGTGGCGCCATTCAGACCGATGCCGCCGCCGCTGACGCTGCCAACGCGGTTATCCCCGCACCGAACCCGCCGGTATTCCCCGACTACCCCGGCGCCCCCATCGTAGACGTAACCCTATCGCCAACTACCGATGTGCTGCCCGATGATGATGACAATGTGGCAACCATCCCCAACCTAAACTTCGCCCTAGGCACCATCATCACCAATGGCGTCTGGAGCCCACCTGCCGACCCGCCCGCTGGCGCCACGCCTACCCCGCAATATGTCAGCGACCCAATAATCCCGGCTGGTCAATTCACCACGGGCGCCATCACCGTAACGGCCCAACCAGGCACCTACGATGAAGATGGCACCTTGACTCGCTTATCGGTACCGCCTGGTACTGGCGTGATTCTGAATCACAGCATTGCGGCCCGGGGCACCTCAGGTGGTTCTCAGGCGTGCGACACAGACCCGGCAGACAACACCACTGAGGATTTGTGCGAAACGGCTGGCGGTAATTGGGTTTCAACTTCCGACCCAACCAGCGTGACCGACCGCAACTTTGACGGGTTAATGATCCGCACCCTGCCGATTGAGTTGTACTCCACCACGCCAGTCCTTGACTTGGCTATCACGGCTTACCGGATGCCTGCCCCCAACGGCAGCAACTGGGACCCCAGCGCCCCAACTATTGAGATGGTTGACCCCACGCTGACCACCCCTGGCCTGGGCACCCTGGTTCCCAACCGGCAAATGACTGGCGTCCATAAAGATGACTGGCTCTGCTTTATCGGCAAAGTGCAAAATACGTCATCTGACGATGTTTGGAATACTTCGATTAACAACGTTTCGGTTACGTCCACCACTGCCGCAGATGCGTCTGATAATGCGACTCTTAACGTGGTGTCCGTGCCTAAAGGACTCTCGACATCGGCGTTGGGGATAGATGAGACAGTAGATCCACCAGTCCAATACGCGTTAACAGCTAATGATTGGCGGACTAACCCGATTGCCTACGGAGCTGCCATTACGCGCGGCTGGACTCCGGCCCAATGGCGCACAAACGCCAGCCTGGGTGGTACCGCCGTTGGTTTGCCACTAGGTGCGGGCGCCTTGAGCAACTACTGGCCTGGGTATGCCGCTGGCAGCCCCGATGTAGGTGGCCCCAACTTGCTGGAATGGAACTACGCCGATGGAAACGGCACGCCGCTAGCCACCGCCACGGGGGATAGCACTCAAGCTACTGGTACCGAACAATACATTTGGTGCCAGCAAGTAGCTGTTAACTCGTCCACCCAACCGGGAATGGGGCAGAACAGTGGCAACTAAAACTGAAACCAGAACCCGCCGTTGGTTCAACCGCATCCCGCTGCGCAAGCAAGTGGCCGTACTGGTTGCGGGCACGTTAATCACCACCGCCAGCTTAACTACATACTCTGCGTTGGCGTTGCCGAAAACCACCGCCAGTGGTTACGACCAGGTGTTTTACATCAACGATGTAAATATGATTACCCCCACGGCTGGCAAAACTCAAGACGTTAACCCTGGCGATGGCGTATGCGCCAATGCCGCTGGCAACTGCTCGCTGCGCGCTGCCTTGGAAGAGGTCAACGCCAACGGCAAGCTGGCCGGTAAAAAGGTACTGATCACGGTTGACATCAACGGCACCATCGACCCAAACGGCACCAAGCACCCCATCGTGGGAACAACTTCAACCGGCTCCACGTGTACTTCCCAAACGGTAACGTTGGTAGATGGCACCACCACCCCCAACTACACCTGCACCTTGCCTACCGTCAGCGCCACCAACCGGATGGACACCCTAAACCCATGGCGGCAATTGACTACCAAGGCATACAGCCCCGCCATGCCATTAGTTGCCAGCGGCACTAACTGGAATACCAATTTACTGAACGGCAACTGGACCAACAACAACACCACCGCCCCTGCTGCTTATCAAACCAGCGACCAAGGCAGCTACTTCACAGTCACCCAGCCGGTAACTATTGACTTACAAAAGCAATTAACCTATAACTCAGGTACCACTGGCACGGCAGCCGGTGCCGTATTCTTCTTGAACAGCAACAACATTACGCTAAAGGGTCTATATAATACGTATTCAGCTAACACGGCTATTGTGGTTGGCCCTAACTCCCAAAACGTAACCGTTACCGATGGCCAAGTAAATACGCCTAACAATTACCCGGATAGGTTTATGATTATCCGCGGTGGTTCGCGGAATACCACACTCAGTTATTTCACCATCGCCGGTTTTAATAGCGATGGCGTATTAAACAACTGGATTTCTCTAGCGGGCACCAGCAATACCGTGCCGGTGGGGGCGGTAACCATTGATCACGTGCGGTTCTTGGCCAATAACACTGGCTCTTGTAACACCACCACGGCACTTGGTTGTAACAGCTCAGGTTCGGAAGCGGCTAACGGCGTAGCAGGCCACAACTATATTACTGACTACACGTTCACCAATAACTACATGAGCAATCTCAACAATTCGCCTGCGCCTTACCCGTACTCAATGATTATTGACGCCAGGCTTTCGACTTTTAAGAATATAACCATTACCAATAACATTATTGATAACCCCAAAATGTATAGCTGGGGTATTGTGGAATTCGGTAGTGGCGGCGAAAGCGCCGTACTAGGTAACGTAACTATTAACAATAACTCAGTATTCGGATTGACCGATGCTTACGCCAACACCGTAATGGGTAGTTTTGTGAAAATGCCGCAAAACAAAGTTATTGCTGGTAAAGGCTCCATCTCTAATAACTACGTGCAGTTTACTGGCACCAGTGGTGGTACTCCCGCTATTTGGTGGGACAGCTATAACTATTCCGTTAGCAAGATGAATGGTGCTGGCGACACCACTACCAACAGCACCAGTAGCGCGCTTACCTCATCCAACCTTGTCATTAAAAACAACTACTTTGACTGGGGCCAAAAAACCAATGGCTCAACCGTGTTGCTGTATCAGACGGGCCTGGTAGACGCCAGCACCAACCGATACAGCCCCAATACCCAAACCCAAACCAACACCACCGTTGAAGAGGGCAACCAGATTTACGCTGGTATGTTGGCAAACTACTACAGT
>Ga0268261_10001137_pt1 | contig 17968 bp, 17 predicted proteins | sample TergutNc150P1_FD_190353 | JGI IMG/M metagenome (GOLD analysis project Ga0268261, IMG submission 190353) | Nasutitermes corniger P1 segment gut microbial community from laboratory colony in Florida, USA - Nc150 P1 (SPAdes) (version 2) | ecosystem: Host-associated > Arthropoda: Insects >...
TAGACAGTTACACAGATATTGTCTATGTACCACTCTTCAATTTATAATATATACATGCATTTAAACTAAATAAACCTTTGCATAAATTTATCAGTCCCACTTTCACTTGGGCACGCCTTATATATACACAACCTATGGTGTTTACTGATGTGTCTTGTGTAGGAGTGTTGTGTACTGACCCGGTGTCATAGAGCAGATGCCGTTAAAGATGTGTAATTGCTATGTACAAGTATACTGGGTTTGCATATTTTAAGATATAGTAAAAAAGAAATCATATCGTAAGTATTTTGCTCATCAGTACTTCTTGATGTTGGTAAAACTGAATGTAGAAATTTTCTACACAGTTCATGTGCCTTCCTTCATGATATGCTTTTACCTTTAAGGTGTACTGTATGGATCACAGTCATATTTGTTACTTAAAATGTGCACACATATGCAGACTTTGGGCTATTTGTTTTTATGCAACTATGGTGTTCTAGGAAACTTATTATGACTATGCACTTTGGCCTACATACAATTTATCACACGTTTTACGTCTTAAATTACAGATACCACTAGCCAAATATTTGTTTTCCATTTATTTTTGGGGTCCGATTAGAATGAATGGAAAGTTCAGTGACTGAAACGCAATGAGAAAATTAGTGTATTTAAATATGTCAATAACTTTTATAATCAAAGGAATGTGGGACTTTAAAATTATTCATGTTTGAGGCTACTGTACATCGGCATAATTAACCTACTGATTTAGTTTGGTTTTAATTCTTGTACTTAATTCTGTTGCCATGAAATGGGAGTAATCATTATTATGTGCAATCTGTAGTATAATATTCATTTCTTGTTATTTACATTGTTTTGAGAGAGGTAACTAGTGCATCCTGTTTAGAAAGAATTTATATGCTGCTAATTTATGTTCTATAAGGTGATTCAAATTATTGTGGATGGTGCGTCAGTAGCTGTAGTTCATCTAAGTCTGTCCATTGTTAAATTATCCTTGTTTCTAGTAACTAACAGATGAGGAAGTTTGATTTTTCATTTGCCTCAAACGTTAGTTTAAACTCAAGATGTTCATGAATAGTACAAATGTAAATTAATAATTCATGTGCTGTTATGGTAAAAAAAAAAATATATATATTGTTATCAACATATCTACATGGGTCATTTCATAAATAATGCACAAGGTGGCAAAACTACAGAGTGGATGATGCAATCCCAATGAAAGTTATGCCAGTTACAGTTGATGACTTAAGGAAGTAGTATGTGTGTTCTTTACTTCCCTAGTGTATGGTGTTTTAAATTGACGAGTGTTAGACATGGCATCTGCAGGCGCCTCAGGTTCTGTGATGGTAGAAGATCAAAGATCGTATATCGAGATTGAAACTTTACGTGGCAAAAACCCAACAGAAATTCAGAATGCTTGGCGTGAAGTTTGTGGAAGGCACACAGTGGACCGCAGTACAGTTTCCCGTTGGTCTACTCGTTTTCATGACGGATGTGTCACCATAAACAATGACCAAAGGCCCGGAAGCCCGAAAACATCAACAGACAAATGAAGTGTGAAACTTGTGGCGGACTATCTTGCACAAGATCGTTGAGCGACATGCAAGGAAATAACACAAGCTACCAGGATTTCACCAACATCAGTATTCCATACTTTGAAAAAGATTTGCAGAAAAGAAAAATTTGTGCCCGATGGGTCCCTCACTGCCTGACCGCTGAACAGAAATAGAAATGCCTGGAAATTGCAACATTACTGAAAGATTTAATGTTAAAGGTATCCTGTTAAATGTTAAAGGTATTCGATACTCCTGCATCGAATTGTCGCTATTGACGAAACGTGGGTTAGAGACTTTGAACTGGAGTTGAAATCGCAGTCAAACGAGTGGAGAAGTCCAACCTCCCCGCGACCCAAAAAATTTCAACGAGTGCAATCAAAGGTCAAGAAAATGACGATCTTTGCCAATGATCACTGAGGAATCATCATGACAGAGTTCCATGTGGAACAAGTGTGACAGCAGCATACTATCGTGACTGGATGCAAAAATTGTGCAGAAAAATGCATAAAAACCAACCTGAATTGCTTGGGGATGGGCCACTTATTTTGCACGACAACGCACGCCCACAACTGGGGAAGGTTGTGACCAATTTGCTAAGTAAATATGAGTGGGAAGTGTTACCTCATGTGCCATACAGTCCAGACATAAGTCCACCGGACTTCGACGTATTCCACAAGTTAAAAGAGCCCACGCGTAGACACCGTTTTCCCTCCCTGGAAGAGGTTTCTGCAGCGGTTACCCAAGCCATCCAAGAACTGAACAAAAGTGGTACCCTAATTGGAACAGCAAATCTTCCAAAATGTTGGGACACAGTCATTGAGAAGCAGGGGGACTACATAGAAGGACTGTAAAGAGATACTTTCTAAAATAAAATATATGTGTAAGTAAAAAAATATGGTGCATTATTTAAGAAATGACCCTCGTATTATAGAATAATGTGTGCCTTCTTTCTATCACGTGTTTGACTGCCAAATTCTCATTGTACTGTAGGAATACTTCAAGTACTAAACTTGAAATAGGAGATCCATGTGCATATCTTTTGTGGGTTTAAAGAAATTATTTTCAAACTGGAAGCAGTTTTACAAAAGTATCATACACAGTTGTAGAATTATTTGTTGTGTCGCTATGTTTTTAACTTTGTTGAAATTGAATGGTGTTTTGTTAACGTGTAAGGTCTTGGTAACTGGTAGATTTAAATAAATATCTTTCATAGCATGTGTGATTAGTCTATTTGTTGTGTTGATTTTCAGGTTGTTTAAGTTGAGGGTTAGTTGTGCAAAATCAGATGTAATAAATGTATTTCACGGTTGCAAAATATCACTTAATTTTGTGCTGACAAATTTTGCAAGCTTATGTGCTGGCGCATAAAAGTTACCGAGTGGTATGATAGGTGTGTTTTCTTCGCGTATTTTCATTTGTGCAATTAGTATGGTTTTATTGTGTAAGGTATTCAGCTTTATGTTTCTATGCATTCAACCACATACAAGATAAACAGTGGTAAAATGGTAAAGCAATCCCTGTACAGGCCTGGACAGGCCCTGAGGATTCCACAAGGTTGAGGCTCCAATCTCAAGACAATTGGTACATGAAGGTGGTAAGGTTTAGCCCTACACACTGTCCACCTCTACACCCCAGGAAATATTCCAAATACTCATCTCTGCTGGCTGTGTCAACCTCAGAGCTATAGGAATATGCAAATGAACAATACAATCAGGAACTGAACCCGCAACCTTCCAGCTTGTAGTGCAGTGCCTCAACCAACTGAGCCACCATGTGGGCCCATAAACAGTGGTATATTGGTTAAATTTTATTCAAGAATATGGTAGCATCATGTTGTCAATTATATCCACACTTTTATCTTTATGGTTACTACTACTTTAACATTTTACTTCTAACACTGCAAATGTAAATTTGATGTGTTGAATTGAGTTCACGTGTATAAATAATTTATGATTTTATACAAATTGTGTGCATTTCTTGATGTATATGGATGATTACAGCCTAACAATGCTTCTTCAATGCACTTAATCCAACCTCTTCTACTGGTATGTTTAGAAGGCAGTCACCCTGCACGGAACAAATGATATTAGATACTAACTACATATCTGTCTCATTTCTGTGTACTTTTAAGTAAAAACAACAAAAGGAATGACTGGACTACACGACAAATACAAGTATCTTGCAAACCTAAAACCTTCATGAAGCACAGCAATAATCCAAAAGCAAAAGCACTTTACATGAACTAATGTAGAATCATATAAAGTCATAAAAGAAACTAAGAAGGAACATTACAGTAGACTTACAGCAAAATCTAATAACACAATAAAAACGACATTGAGTATTATAAAAAAAAAGTGACCGGAAAAGTGCATTCAACAGAATGATGAAAAACAAAAACATCAAAAAAAAAAAATGAATAATACCTTCGATTGTTTCTTTCTAAAAATTACTAATATACATCACATTCAGAAAGAAGATGCTATCTTGTTTCTAGAATATTCATTTCCTGAAAACTTCATTAGCATAACAATAATATCAATCACTGAAGCTGAGATACCAGTGTATAATACATTCCCTTAAACCGAATAACTCAACAAGCTATGATGAAACAACAAGTAAAATCTTAAAAGCCTGTGCATCTCACATATGTCACCCACTAAACTATATTTGTGATCATTCACTATATACTGGTATTCTCCCTGGCCATCTTCAAATTTCAATAGTAAAATTACCGTACAAGAAAAGAGACAAAATTATTATGACAAATTACAGGCCTATTTCATTAATAACTGTTTTTAAAACGTTTGGGAAAGTTAAGCAATGTCAGTTAAACCATCAATGTCAGTTAAACCATCATTTACACACCATCAACACACAGGTTTCAGAATAGCACAGTTACAAGAATGGTATAACTACTGAAAATGCTGCCTTCAGAATAACAAATAATGTGTTCAAATCTATTAATCAAAAAAACACACATCAAAGGAATTTTCTGTGATTTGGCAAAGGTTTGTTACTGCATATATCATGAAATTCTGTTAGCAAAATTATAATGCTATGGCAATGAAGAAGAAACTCCAAATTGGTTCAGGTTGTATTCAACTAACAGAACAAAGACTGTTGGAATAAAATCACCCAATGCAACTCAAAACTTCCTCACTAAATGGGGTACATTACCATACAGAATTCCCCAAGGGCCAATCCTAGAACCTTCATGGTTCATAACATTTATAAATGACCACCTCCTGAGAATAAGTCCTTATATATTTGCTGATGATGCCTGTGTCACAGTTTTTAAATGTTGGACGTTTCTGTGCAATGTCAAACTTCATTCTGTCTCATATAACCGACAGGTTTACTGCTAGTAAGTAGGTCCTAAATCTAGATAAAATAAATATAAGGCAGTTTATAATGAACAATCCACCACACTGTAGATTAAGTACTGGTTATAAAGAAAAGTATCCAAAAGAAATGCTAAATCCAAAACTTCATGGTTTACAAACACATGACCACCTAGTAGGAAGAACCATATCAATAACGTAGTTCCTAAATTAAGGCGGGCATGTTATGCAGTTAGGTTTATATTCCATATCAGCAAAATTAACACTCTGAAATCAGTTTCACATATTTTCACTCTGCAATAAAGCACAGATAAAATTTTTTGGTTAATTCACACAACAGTGGAAAGGCATTTACTTCACAAACAAAAATTATCAGAATAATAATAGCAGGTGCCAACCATCATATCATTCAATCATGCTATATCCTGTCTTACAACAGGTCCATACACCTTTCCAAAGCAAGTTCTCTTTCAACTTCCCATAGTCTCTCTTTTCTTTAAGGTCATCCAGTAGCTGCTTATGTCTTCTTCCTCACCTTTCTGTCACTTGTACCCTTCCCTCTATCTTACCTTCGGTAACATGATTTAGAAGGCAGTTCCTACATAAGATGTGAGCAATCCAGTTAGCCTTCCTTCTTTTTATTGTATGCAGGATATTCCTCTCCTCCCTGACTCTATGTAATACTTCTTCATTTCCCACATGATAGCCCAACTGATCTTCTCCAACGTTCCCAGGTATTTCTGATGTACCTTCCAAAGAGTCCTAATTTCAGCACCATAAAGAGTTATGTTTAAAAGCAGCACTTTAATAGCATCTTTCTTCAATTTAAGTCCAATTTCCTGCTAAAAACAGTTTTCTTCTTGTTGCTTGCTGCTTTTGCCATTGCAATCCTCAATTCAATTTCACGTGTCTTATCTTTCATCCTTTGTTATCATACTACACAAATAGTTGAATCATTCCACATTCTCCAGGGGTTTGTGATCTGTCATAATGTGTATTGGGGCTGGTTGCTTTGAGATTCTCATTACCTTAATTTTTTCCACATTCATTTCCATTCCACAGCATCTTCCCATTTCAAGTAATCTATCAATCACGCCCAGTAGCATAGTTTCATTTTTAACCACCATATATTCTCGAATCTAATCCGCACCTTTCCTTCAACCCCCTTTGCCCACGGGGCAACTGATTGAATAATATCGGATGTTACCAGTGTGTTAAAATCTGACGCTACGCCTGCGGCCGATGAGTCATACTGGTACCGTGAAGCAGGCCTTTCTCAACAAGCGTGCGCAGTCTCGTCTGATGCCAGCTCGCGCCTGAGTTGTTGAAACGTGGAAGGTGCTTATTCAAATTCATCATGTACCGTAATTATGGAAGAGGGACGCCAGAAATCCAAAAGACTATCATATATAGCAAAGTTCAAACATGAAGTTATTCAGTGCGCAGAGAAGAAGGGAAAACGCAAAGCCGCTGCAATTTTTGGAGTTGATGAAAGCAACGTTCGACTGTGGCGGAAACACAAGACAGTGATCAGTGGGTGTGAGGCTTCACAAAGGAAAAATTCACTGGACCCAAGAAGGGACAATTTCCTGACAGTGATGATGCAGTCTTCACGTTTTTTCAGGAGAGACGCAAGACTGGACTGTTTGTGAGTTACGATCTACTTTGCAAGGAGGAGATAAAGAAGGCCACATCTTTGAACATTTCTCGAAGTCGTTTTAAAGCCAGTAAAGGATGGGCCATAAGGTTCATACGCCGAATGGGACCGGTGTTGCGGCATAGGACGATATGCCAAAAGCTCCCAAAATATTTTGAACAAAAGTTGTTGAATTATCAGCGGTACATCACCAACCTAACGAAGACGAGAAATTTTCTAATGGGGCAAACTGGCAATGCCAATGAAACGGCTATTTATCTTGATATGCCACCAAACTACACGCTGGAGAAGAAAGGTGTAAAGAAGGTACTTTTGAAAACCACTGGATGTGAAAAGCTTCACCTAACAGTGATGGGGCAGCAACTGCTGATGGGAGAAATCTACCACCCTTGCTAATTTTGAAAAGGAAGACTTTACCCAAATTAGAAGTGTTTCCAAAGGATGTTATAGTCAGGGCCCAGGAAAAAGGATGGATGACAGAGGAGCTGATGTTGGAGTGGCTGAAAATAGTATGGAGTCATAGGCCTGGAGCCTTCTTAAATCAACCCAACCGTCAATGCTTGTCCTTGATGCATTCGAAGGGCATGTCACTAATTCTGTGACGGATCAGCTCCGCAAGATGAAAACTGAGCTTACTGTCATCCTGGGTGTAATGACATCAGTGTTGCAACAAATGGACGTATCCATTAACAAGCCCTTTAAAGACAGGATGAGGCAACAATATCTGACCTGGATTGCGGATCCTGCCTATGAGTTAACAGAAACTGGAAAAATCAATGCACAGGTCCTTCAGAGGTCGCGCGGTGGGTGTCGGCTGCATGGAAAGCCATCCCAGAGAGCATTATTGTCAGATCTTTCAAGAAATGTTGCATAAGCAATGCTTTGGATGGTTCCAAAGATGACACTGTATGGGCGGACGATGTTGAAGATAAAGATGATAGTGAATGAGTGGAGAGCACGGATAATGATTCAGTTACGAGTGATGACAGCAAATCTGATGAATAATAAATTATAATAATAAGTAATAAATAAAATAATAAATTATTGTATTGTATTGTTTTTATGGCACGCACAGCGACTGTATCATTTTTCCAAAATCAAGCTCTCAACTGCGAATCTAATCCGCACGCAATTATAATCTGCATCTGATTTTTTAGCCCTCTAAAACTGTAAAAAGGGTGTGGATTAGATTCGAGAATATATGGTAGTTGCACAAGGTCATCTGCATATCTCACAGTGTGAATTACATGTCCATCTATTTTAAACTCTCCACACCCTTCAACAGCTACCTTGGTAAGGTATTTGCTGTACGAGGTGATCAGAATCGGTTACAAACAGCATGCTTGCCTAACTTCTCTTCAAATCTTCATACTTCTTGTCTCCCCTTGGTCCAGTCATACTTTAACACTGATTCCTTTATAATTTTCTGATAAATCTTCTTCCTAGCCAGTCAACACTAGTTTCCTGTAGGGTCTGCACTCATTTGGTCCAGTTTACATAGTCAAATGGCTTCTGTCATTCTGTGAAGCAAACACACAATTCCTATGTCCAAACTTTGTTCTGATATTATTCTCAGCATCTAAACTGCATCCCTAGTGCCTTTTCCTCTTCTAAATCCAAACTGACTTTCTCCAAGTACACCCTCAATTTCCTTTCAATCCTTCTTCCAAGTGACCTCGCTACTCTCTTTGCTGTTATGTGCAATACCTCTGATTGTGCAATGGTTGCTGCATTTTCTAGCTTTTGCCTTCTTTAAGACAATCACTGGAGCTTCAGTAAAATCCTGAGGCCACTCGCAAATTTTATATATGCTGTTTATCAGTTGTGTCATTAGTTTGAGACCATCTTCTACCAACAGTTGGATGACATCCCCAGGCACATTATCATCACCTCCCATAGACTTCTTATCCCTCACTTCCTGTATAGCTGCTTCCACTTCATTTTGCAAAACACAGGGGCATTTCTCAACTGATTCTACTTCCTCTTGAGGTTCAACTTCTAGTTTGCTGGTTGATTAGTTCAATCATAGGCCTGTAATATAAAGCTCCCAAATTTTTAGTACTTGTCTCTGATCACTGGAACATTCCCTGAAGAGTTTTTATCACAATGGTTTGAATGCCACAGTTTTCTGTCCAACCTGTTTCCTTCATCTTCATGTACATTACATCATACCATACAATTCTTTAAAATTACATTTCCTCGTCACATATGCTCTCAAAATATTCCTTCTTGGTTTTATCTGTGACACTCTTCAGTTCACTCCTACAGTCCTCTGTAGTTCTTCCTTCCTTCTTCATTGTTGACATTCTTCCATTTCCCTTGCTCATCCATTTTCTAGATCATTTCCTGTTTAATCCATGGTTTCCTTGCTTTCCTGTCAACTTTCCCAACCAAACCATTCACAATATGCAACAAACACTTCTTGATGACATGTAACAAGTATATAGTTCAACTGGTGTTGATTTTGAAATCCTGGTGCCTTCCAGGAGCAGAATCTTCTCTTAGACTTTTTAAACCACGTGTTGGTTACGGCAGGTCTGTTTCTTTTAAAAAATCCGCGAGCATTTGACCTCTCCGATTTCTCCTTCCCAGTCCATGTCATCCAACAATGTTTTGATATGATTTATCTCCTACCACACCATCTTAACACAACATATGCCAACCATTTATGTTTTCACAAAAGCACACTCTATGCTGGCAAAAGAATTTTCAGCAACGTACCACACAGTCTTACAAGCCTTAAGAATGAAATGGCACAAAGGGTATAGGTGCATCGGGACCATAGGTGCTTGAACCCAAATGCTAATCTATCAATCAATCAAGAATAAAAAGGCATGATTTAAAGTAGCTTTAAGAAGATACTTAAATACATGTTCCTTTTACCTTGTATATAAAATATTTATAGTATTCTGCTCTGCATTAATTCTCTACACTTTGCATGCTTTGTATATTTTGCATGTATATGACTTTTTCCATATCCTACTGTCATTTTGACAAACCATGGATCCATGGAATAAATGAATGAATGAGTGAATAAATAAACAAACAAATAAAAATGTGATCAATATTTGCAAGCAACACATTCTGGGCTTTTGTGATGATTCTGTTCTCCACTCCATGCACTAACACTTTGTTTCAGTATCATACTGAAATTCCCATGACTTGTCCACAGCAATGATGCAAACTGACAAACTGATGTGACAGGCCTGGATGAAGTCAACAAGTTTTGACTCTGTGCTCTTTTTTGTACATCTGTGAGGAGCGTGTGGAACAAACAACAAACACAGACCTTCCTATTTTCAAAATCTTGATACAGAATCTGACAAATGGGTCTCCTGGTTAATGTGCAGCTGACCATCAATTTCAGGGTAACTTGAAGGTCTCTGCTACTTCTTCTGGATTTCAAGGCCTGCTCAACCCATGGCTCACAGGCATGTTGCCTCTGAAGTTATTTGGAACAAGTCAGTGTCTTTTAACCCTTTCCCTGGCAAGGCCAAAACAGAACGCCGAAGCAGTTTTCAAAATTTATAAGCTATTTATTAATAGAGATGTACATTACATTACTAATTAATTTTTTAAAAATGTGCTCAAAATAGCAACACCCAGCCTAAGCTGAACTGTGTTTTGTTAATTTTTCCTATTATTAAGGCATATTTTTATTGCACATGATGCACAGAGAAATACACGGGTAAAATTATGCACATAATTATACAAACATTTATTCATACTTCATCTGCATACTTAAGTTCATGTGCCCACATGCAGACCAAGTCGACCACACCACACATAAGGTTCAGCAGGCCTGCCTTAGATCATCTTCAGTGGTTCTAAAGTCCCTCTCCAAGTCTTTTAAACTATTCAAAGACATGCATATGTGATACAACCCCACTTCAGTAAACAGTTTCAAGCATTGTGTGTGTTTCTGTACCTGTTTTCCCAAGCCTGCAATAAAACTTGGAATTTGTTTGCTGCTCCACCACAACAAAGAAAATCATACCTAATAAGTGGAGCTGCTACAGATGAACTATGTGAGCTAGAACTTTCTTCTCCTGATCCACGGTGGTCATAATATGAACAGAAATCAGCTACAACTGGTTTACAGACCAAACCTTACTTGTGTGGCAACTTCATTCCTGAAACTTCATTTTGTGGGATACCATACACTAACTGCTTACCAGTTACAAGAAAAAGTCAGCTGTCTTTGTTTCCAACTAACAGCATGGTTACAAACTTAAAAATATTCTCGGTACGAGAATACTAAAAGTATATGAGACATATGCAGGTTGGTTCTCTAGAGCAGTAATTACACTGTTAACTGCAAACATCACACACTTACAGACCATGTCTTAACACAGAAACATTATTGCAAGATGACAGTTTCGCTAACTGTGAAGCAGTGAGTAATGAGAAAGCATGCACACATTATGACCAGTATATAAGAAACTATTTGGATGGAGCACAGAAAAATGTGTAGAATGGTTCTGAAGTAATATGGACAATGATGATTCCAGAGTACAATACCCTATATATATAAATATAATATATATATATACACACACACACACACACACACACACACACACACACACACACACACACACACACACACACACACACACACACACACACACACACACAATCTTTATGTATGACAGGCTGTTATGATACATAAACAGTAATGAGAAAATAAAAACTGTCAAACACAATTATGTTTATACTATTTATATTGCTACATGTTTTGGACTCAACGGAAAAATAAAACAGTACCAGGAAAAGTGGCTTCAACACGTACAGAGGATGGACACAAACAGGATACCTAAACAAGCATCACGATATAAACCAAAAGGACGAAGACACATAGGACGACCGAGGAAGAGATGGAGGGACCAATTTCATTTTGAGGATACACGGAACAGGAATCAAACCTAATCCTTCCTGAACATGATGATGGCGATGATGGAAAGCCATCATAAGGCAAGTCAAAAGTATATAAAATGGATTACGCATAAACAACCCACTAAAATTGCTTTTTTCAAATAGCAAATATCTCAACCTTATAAAAATAGGTATAGCACAAGCTGAAACTGGATAAAAAAAGTGCATATTAAAATATAATATATATTACATTCAAGCCGCTGTTTAGTACTTCAAGTGTGATATGGGAAATTTTTCAGTGGTAAAATATGTTTCAAGGGAAATAATCAGTAATTAAAAAATCTTATTAAGTTCAATTCTAATTGTCTACTAAGGAATATATAAAATAAGCACAACAAATAAAATGGTTGCCTTTGTATTGCAGTTTTAGGTTTTAGTTTTGATTGTAGTCAGACAGTTAAGGTATAGTGTGTAGTCTTTCCTGTTCTACATATCTCATCCAGCTAATTAGCGAACTTTATACTGTAAACAGACACATACGAAATGATTATTAACCTTTAACGTACGGAGATTTAAAAGCCAGTCGTCCCCTAGTGGCTGGAGTTTTTTAGGCATTTAAATCTTAAAATTGCAGGCCTCCAGAAAAACATATATATTTTCCGCTCTGTATGCCATAAAGTTATGAAATAAAAACTGTTTGAAAGAGAATAAAATTCTACATTTGTAGTTGAAGTATTGGTGTTTAGCACTGAAACGTACTCATGAAGCATTCTCATAAATTCAAAAATTATTTTGTGTAATATATTTTATGATATTTCTGTGAATTTTTAATGCACTTACCCCATACTTTACACTGCTGGCATGTGTGATGTTACATTTTACGAATCCACAACACTTACAGTAAATGTTTTCTGTCCCGGCTGTACAACGATACAAGTTGCTTTGTGCAGTGACAGTCAACGCTGCCGTGTCTAGCGATTCACAGGTTCACACGCGTGTGCCACTTCTCAAACCAGCTCACTATGCACAGACTGATGTCACATTTGTTGCAGAAGTACAGCATGCTCTGTGTCTGTTTTTTCAGCAAATACACGCGACACCGCCTCTGTTTTCCTTTGGAAGGCGAGTGCTGTGAATGTTTCACTTCTAAACAACTGAGTTGGGATGAAAATGGACTTGGCCTGCCCCTGGAAACGCCACTAGCTGTCACATTTCTTCGTGTGAAAGAATAATCAGATCCCGAACAAGAACCTCTCGAAAACTTTTGTGGGTCATCTTGCCACCACTTGACTTGTGTATAATAAGTGCATTCAGAATGGTCATGTCTGTAAGGTGGAAAAATAATTTCTTGATCCACTTCCAAGTTCTCCGGGCAATTCCGTAGCTGTTCACCATTCTGTCTGACTTGTCCACAAACCCCATGTAGGCACTGTAATCTTCTGTGACACGAGGTTTGATAGCATTGCCAGAGTCATCTGTGAAATTGCCTTCAACAGGAGGAGAGTGCATGTTGGTGAGAACGTACACATCACGCCTGTCTTTCCACCGAACGGCCCTTAGGTTTCCTCTAACGCATGTGACTATGTCCCCCCTTTTCATTTTCAGCGATTTAGGTCCAATATCCCATGGCATTCCACATGTCATGGCAAACTGTTCCATATGCACTGATTTTACGTTGGAACAGATCGTCAAACAAAGCAGGCGAAGTCAAATAATTATCCATAAAAACCTTGTGTCCCAGTCCCTCAACTCCTCGAATTACTTGCAGCACAGTTCCGTGTGTCGCTGTTATTTCAGCTGTTGCAGGTTGCCGTTGCTTGCCCAAATAAACACTCATGTCATAAGTGTATCCCAGAGAGTCGCAAAGTTTGTAAATTTTGATGCCAAATCTTTTACGTTTCTTTGGAATATACTGCCGAAAAATCACCCTTCCTTTATACAACACGATGACTTCATCCACGGCAAGGTGTTCTGTTGGATTGTACATTTCACAAAATTTGTTGCTCAGAATGCCAAAAATCTTCTTTATTTTCCACAGTCTATCATAGTCTGAGTCGTCACGGCTCAGAGGGTTGTCATTGTCTTCAAAATGGAGGAATCATAGAATGTGGAAAAAGCGGTCGCACGCCATCACATTTGAATAGAATGGAGTACAGTACTGCTCCTCTCTGGACCAATAATCTTTTAGGCTGCCACGCTGGTCATGTCCCATGTAAATTATAATTGCAAAAAATGTGTATATTTCTCCGATCGTTATGTCAGGTGATTGTGTTGAAGTGCTTGCTGTGTTTTTGGATGCCGTGTATTGGTGGAAGTAGCAATTCGTCTCTTCTAGTATAAGTTGAAAAATCTGCCTGAAGAAGAGCATGAAGAGTGACAATGGAGAGGATTCTGCATTGATATCAGGGGCCGTTGAACGACTGACGCCACTAGGAGGTCCAGTGAAATCAAAGACTTTTGATGAATCCTCGGCTCTTCTAGTTTGAAACATAACTTCTGTTTCCTTGGTATTGTCTTCATTTTCTGAGGATGAGGAGGATCGCATACGTTCATCTGTCTCTTCTAATTCCTCATCAGAGTCCTCATTCATCAGAACTTCCTCTATTTCCTCTGGTTCGAGCGGTTTTGAATATTTACCCCTCTTTTGAGGTTCCATTTCAATGATCGAAACTAAATAAAATACGTGAAAGTTGCTGGTAATTCAACACTAATCTAAATTTGGTAAATAAAGTAATGATCTATCACAAGTAAAGCAATGCAGATGAAATTCTGTCAGTAATCACTGAAGGAAAAATACCAACTAGTAGGGAGTAGTTCTTTACAGTCCGCCACTGAAGTTACGAAAAAAATTCGCTGCCGATAAAGTAACGTCTAACACGACCGTGAAAACTAACACCTAAAGCTAAATAAATATTTTACAAAAAATTATTGGATTGTGGTATACTACAAACCCGCCGCTGTCACTAACAATATATATGCCAGTCCGCCACTGAAAAACTATCGGACACACCACACTTCAACGAAGGACGCAAGAAGACTAACTAAAGCCCTCAGCGACAGAGATTCTACGTTTCACCATGAGTACAACGTTCAGCTTTATTTCGCTTGACACTTCCTATAGCTGATACCCAAAGGTCAAGTTGGGTCATAAATAATCTCAAAAGCAGGACCGCCATAAATGACGTAATTGCTCCTGAAGAATGCCAGGCCTTCCGGCGGGTCCCCCAATGGATTTGCTTGGGTTACCAGCTAAAGCAAACATTGTTAGCGCTGAAAAATGTCGTGCATGCACTGCGTTCGATATACATAACATTCGGCCACTGGGGAGTGCCGGCTGCGTTAGATATATCTAACATTAGTACGTTAAAGGTTAAACTGTAAAACTTTACCCGTAAATATAATTATTAATATTCAATAACGTTAAGAGGAAATTTTTATACTTAGTACTACACACTGTATGACATCCCACAGTACCACAATTACACAGTAGTGAAATGTTGCCTCGTTACTCTTTTACAATGGTACAGTCAATTTCTTTAGCTAGGATTAATAATAGGGTAACATCCAACATATACAGTGTGCCAAGTCAGGCATACCCTTCACCATTGATACTAAAATCATTAGGAAAAGGGGTAGAAGTGATTGGAAAAAACAAATCAATAGGACCAGATGGTATTCCTGGAGAAATACTAAAACTGGGTGGGGAAGCCATGATTCCATACCTTGCACGATTACTTGACGTAACAATGAATGCTACGCTGCCAACTGACTGGAAAAGAGCCATAGTGGTTCCTGTTCACAAGGGGGTGATCGATCATTAGTTACGAATTACAGACCGGTTAGCTTAACTTTGGTGGTATGCAAGCAAACGGTAACGGCATCATTTTAAGGCAAGTCTGGGATAAGAATGACTGGTTATACAAGGGTCAACATGGATTCAAGCCAGGATATTCATGCGAAAGTCAAGTAATCATGGTTTGACAGAACACTGCTGACTCTATGGATAATGGAGACAGGATCAACGCTATTGTAATCAATTTTTCGAAGGCTTTTGATTTAGTTCTGCAGATCGGCTGCTTATGAAAATTGCGATCTCAGGCGTGGATTTGAGGGTAGTCGCACGGGTAAGGGAATTCTTTTTGGGTCGCATGCAGAGTCATGGTAGGAGGGCAATTATCAGAGGAAGTTAAGAGTAACATCTGGTGTACCGCAAGGGAGCCTATTAGGTCCTCTTCTGTTGCTAGCTTATGTTAATGATATTTGGAGGAACAATGAGTCAACTATTACACTTTTCGCTGATGACTATGTAAGATATATTAAAAAATATTAATAATGAGAACACTGAAAAGTTGCAGAAAGATCTGGACAGGCTGGGGGAGTGGGCGGCTGAAAACGCGATGAAAATAAATCCAAGTAAATGTAAGGCAGTTCGCTTTACAAGGACCCGGGTGAAGGACCCACTAAATTATATGTTAGGGGATCAATTAATTCTGGAAACAAGCAGTTGCAAATACTTGGGAATAATCTTATGCAGCAACTTAGCTGGGCTGATCATGTCAACTACATGGAGAAAGAGGCCTGGAAGGCACTACATTTCATAATGCGTATACTCAAAAAGCGGAACAGTAGCACCAAAAGCTTAGCCTACACGACACTAGTATGTCCTATTCTTAAAAATGGGGCTGCGTGCTGAGAACCGTACAGGGAGGGACTAATAATTGCGTTGGACAGGGCACAAAAGAAAGCAGCTAAATTCCATATCATATGAACGAATCAACTAGGAAACATTGTCGCAGCGTAGAAAGATATCACATATGTGCTCTCTTCAAAGCGTACTTTGGAGAACAGGCATGGAAGGCTACAGGTGACAGATTATAATGGCCCAACTATCTAAACATGGTTGATCATGAATGGAAAATCAGGAGCAGGAAGCAAAGGACGGATATCGGGAAATATTCCTTTGTGAATAGGACCATCCGAATCTGGAAACGGTTACCTGCAGAAATTTTAGGGACTCTCCCCTGTAAAGCAAATGATTTTAGAAAGAGGATTATGAGAGTAATTAATGTGGTAAACCGAAGGAAATGTGAGTGGGTTGTAAATTATCTAAAAATTGCAGTGAAGGGGGGTAAATCGGAGCGTACCATGAAGGGTATTTATGGTTAGGAGTGTAGTGAAGTGAAGGTCCTGTTAAAATTGGTGTGCTCTATACCTGTGGAGTAACAATATTGTGTTGTTTTTCCTATGTGCATTGCTGCAAATTGTAGTTGGTCTTTTGTGTATTGTGTTATTATCTTGTGTGTATCTTTGTTACCTCATGTGTATTGTTTTACTATGTGTGTACTGCTATCTTACATACTTTAGTCGCCAGATTGCTGGCTAGAAGTCAGTATTTGGAAGGTCCTGCGACCGGCCACCTCCGCACAGATTTTTTTTGGTTTCCCTGTGTCTATAAGGGAATGATGAGATGGTTCCCAAGCCTCCAAGTTGCTACTGCATGCTTCTCATGTAGCCCTCCCAACTTAAATTTCTTAGATCCTCATTTCATATTTATGTTGTCTTTATTTCATATTTATGTACATGCATAATAACCACTGCCACTGGGTGACAGCCTATTTGCAGTTAAATATATTATTATTATTTTTTTATAACTTTATACCAAAGCAGGATAAAGTGGAGTTGGAGACAGATTACTGGACTAATAATCATGACTTAATCAAAAGACTGGAGAAAATGGCATTAGTAGCCACATTATTAATGCACTTCACCAAACATTATTTGTGTCATAAAGCAATGGGGGACAAAACACAATGGGCATGTGGCATGCAACAGATATATATATATATATATATATATACACACACACACACATACATACATACATACATATACACACACACACACACACACACACACACACGGAATGGTGGACCCAGTGGCAATCGGACAGGTTCATCTCCAAGTATTTTGGCTCTCCCCAACAACTTGCACTCAACCAATGTTCCAAACTTATATATTCATTTACACTATGTAACAACCAACAAATGCACATCAATAAAATACGTTTTGTCACATACTGCTATTCACTGGCATGTTTTGGCTGCTTCTGTGACTATCAGCATTATGTCAGTGAAGAGCAATATATGATAAAAGATATTTTACTTATGTGGATTTGTTTGTTTGTTACATAGTATAAATATTCTATAATGCATGGATATGGAAAACATAAAGTTTATATTCATTTGTCTATCTACAACTGACGCTGTACAGTCCTAACTACGGAGTCACTTAAAAACCCAAAGCAGACACCTAGGCAACTAAGAGACAGATAATATTAAAATAAATCTTCAAGTAGTAAGATATAGGGTTACAGACTGCATTCAGCAGGCTCAGGATAGATAGGCACCAGAGGTGGGCTATACTTACTTACTTACTCCATGGAGCAGAGTCCTTCTTGAGAAGCTAACCAGTAAACTTTGCAGCTAGTCAAGAAATTCCCCGCATTTATGGGACCCGAAAGTCCCTCACCGTACCCACAAGTG
>Ga0268261_10001138_pt1 | contig 17948 bp, 11 predicted proteins | sample TergutNc150P1_FD_190353 | JGI IMG/M metagenome (GOLD analysis project Ga0268261, IMG submission 190353) | Nasutitermes corniger P1 segment gut microbial community from laboratory colony in Florida, USA - Nc150 P1 (SPAdes) (version 2) | ecosystem: Host-associated > Arthropoda: Insects >...
ACGAGCTGATCACTCGTCCAGAGGAGTCCTACCGACTGTGCTGCGTCATTGTGTGTGATCTAGAAACATCAAGAATGGGTGCTCTATATATATATATATGACATTAGTCGCCTAAAGGTTAATAATTTAACGCTTATCCTGCTAACGTGGAGAAAATGGTGAGCTCCTAATAATGCCAGCAAATAGCAGATGGGATTTAATTAGGGTTTTAAAGGGTTAAACAAGGATGATGCAATATGTGCAGCATGTAGTATGAAAAGTAGAACAGAATTCATAAAGAATTTTGGCCAGGAAACCTGCATGAATGAAACCACCTGGAAGAGCTGGGCATAGATGGGTGGGCAATAATAAAAAGGATCATTCTTGCAGAAAAAAGTCCATGGCAGGTTATTAAGATCACAGTAGTGAATCATCATGTTCCATATGATTCAGAGAAATGCTTGTGTAGCTGAGCAACTATTAGCTTCTGAAGAGGATCTTTGTCTATGAAATGAATTACATTGGGCAGTGGGGGTGTAGGATGCTTAAGTGACCCAATTTATGAACTAAGCCGCCGAAGGCTCATGTGAATTTTGAACATTTCACTGAATGTAAGAGATAGTACACACCTGCAAACTCTGGCAAAAACTGTTTACAAACAGTGTGCACACCACATTTGCAGACTGTCAGCAGAGTTAACAAATACTGTTTCATGTCCACATAGCCCACTAATCAGCCATTTTCAAGCATCATGTCGTACTGTGAATGTGACACTGGAATTTGTGCTGTTGATGTATTTCTCTTAATGCAAGGCACCAACATAGAAATTGGAGACGTTGGTGGACTAGATACTTTCTCAATGAACGAAAGTGGAATGGAGAAAATCTTTTGGCAGATATGAAGCTATAAGGTGGAGCTGTCTTCAGAATTTTGTCAGAATGACACCTTCTGATTTTGAAATGTTGTGACAAATAATTGGCTGTAAAATAGCGCAAACAAAAACACAGTATCGAGCGGCAATACCTCTGTGCGTTCAGTTAGCTGTCATGCTTAGATATTCAGCTAGTGGCGAGTCTTTTACTAATCTTATGTACACATTTAAGATCTCCAAACAGTCCACACCTGAAATTATTCCAGAAGTGTGTGAAGCTCTCATTGATGCACTAAGAACTTATGTTAAGGTAAGTGACTGCAATCAGTTGTATTCTATGTGTTGTACTTTGTGAGATCCAGTGACAGAATTTGTTAAGCTGACACTAGTACAGTATGAAAATAAAGTAATGACTGGCATAGAACATGCTATTTAACACATTTTCAAAATCACACACATATAGTCTGTGCAGACTCGGAATGTTGAATTACATGCAAATAGTTAGAGGACAGGCTATAAACAGATGGTGAAGAATTTTATGAAGATGCACAATTGTGATGATCAAGCGCAACTGTGACAAGGGAATGAGAACATGCAGAATGTGTGCCAGAGGCATCTGAATATGCTGTATGCACCCACTGTCAGCTTAAATAATATTCCCTAATGTGGTGCTGTGGTATTGAAATTTCAGTGCTACTTCTGTCACAGCTCTGCAGTTTGTTACCTAGATGCTCCCCGTACACTGAACAGTCATCGCGTTTTGAAACTGTTTCACTCATACTCTTCATACAATTTAACATCTCTTGCATGTGGTGTCTTCACTATCAGGTTCACAGTGCTCTTTTTTCTTCTCGTTCTACAGGAGAGTTTGTTTTAAAGATTACTTCCATTTTGCTGTCTGAGTGTGACTGTGTGCTGCCTTCCTATAAAACAATTCAGTATCAGTCTTTCATTATCTAATAATTATATCATATACTATACCTTATTTTTGTATTTCAAATGCCTCATTCACGGGAAGAATGGACTGAAATAGCGAATGAATTTGCTAGCAAGTGGAACTGTCCTCATTGCGTAAGCACCTTGGATAGCAAAATATGTACAGATATTAGAACTGGAGAACAATTGTAGTATGTACTTCATCTACAAAGGGACATCCAACATAGCACTGTTTGCAGTAGTAGATGCACATTATAATGTGATTTAAGCAGATGTGGATTGTCAAGGCCGCCATTTCTGATGGTGGTGTTTACAAACAATCAGGCTTTTCTAAAAGAATGAAACAACCACCAACTGAGCACTTTACCCAGAAAAATATTGGCAGCTCCATTCATATTCATGACTGATGATGCATTTGCCTTGTCAGTGAACATTATGAAACCTTATGCTGGACACAACCCTGGAAGTTCAACACCTGAGAGAATTTTTAATTACAGGTTACAGAGGACACGCATAATTGTTGAAAATATGTTTGGCATCTTATCAGGAAAATTCAGGGTTTTTTCAAAACCAGTCGCCCTGCATCCCAACAAAATTGAAACAGTTGTTTTAACATGCATCTACGTACATAATTTCCCATGTCGGAAAACTACCTCAAGAAATTTCTGTTCGCTGCCTGGTACATGTCATTTGGAAGACACGTACAATCACACAGTCATTCCTCGATCTTGGAAATCAGAAACTGAAGGTAAACACAGTTCCCTAAGTTTGCAGAATGTACCAAGAAGCTCACTGAATGTAGCCAAGATATTAGAAATGGGTTTCGGAAGTATTTTAATTCGACTGACAGATGGGTTTCATGGCAATACATGTACATAAAGCTTCGCATCTTGATTTGATTTGATTTATTGTAATTCCAAGAAATCCTTACACATGAGTAATCCATGGATATAGGAACAGTCAAAGAGTGAGAACTTGGCTCTATAAAGCCAAATCAGTCATTATACAGACAGTACAAAGTAACAGTAAAATACAAGCAAAATAACTAAACAAAAAATAGGCACAAAATAGTTACAGACTGCACTACATAAACCAAAATATGGCATACTGTACACAGTTATTAGATAGTTAAATTAACCTAAGAGTTATAATAATTATAAAATAAGTAAATAGCAACGGATATTTAGTATCTAACATTGCATAAGTTAAGCATTCTGTTCACTGAAAAATTCATCTAGATTATAAAATGAGTAAGTAAGTAGGTAGTGCTTTAGAGCAACTTTAAACTTTGTGGGGTTGCCAGAAATGTCTTTAATTGGTGAGGGAAGAGCATTAAAAATTTTAATACCAGAGTAAAAGACTCCCCTCTGATATATAGTTAGGGATACATCAGGCAAATGCAAATCATTCTTTTGTCTGGTGTTAAAGTTATGATAAACACTATTTGGGGCAAAATAACCCTTATTAAGAACAACAAACAATAACAAAGAGAGAATATACTGTGATGCGAAGGGTAATATTTTTAGATCCTTAAATAATCCTTTACATGATTCCCTATAACCAATTCCCATTAGTATCCTAATTACCCTTCCTGCATTTTAAAAATTACAGGGCTGTGCGGTGAGTTTCCCCAAAACATGATACTGCAAGACATAACGGAGTGAAAAAGAGAATGGTAAATCATTTTAAGAGTAGAAAGTGACAGAGTTTAATATTGCGAATTAGAAAACATGTACTGCTTAGTTTTTTTTGTAAGCAAGTCAATGTGGTTTGTCCAAGTTAGAGAACAGTTAACAGTCAGGCCAAGAAATCTAGTACAAGTGCAAAAATTGACTTATCATCATAGTTAATATCCATTTCTGGTTGATTATTATTTTTAGATATAAATTTAATAAAGTGAGTTTTAGCAAGATTTAATGAGAGTAAATTATGATTAAACCAAGCATTTAAAGTTTGAAATACAGTATTAATAGTTTTATAAAAGACCAAAGGATTCGGGTGGGATACTGAAATGCTAGTGTCATCTGCAAATAAAATAGGAACAGATTTATCATTTATAAATTTAGGTAAGTCATTTATAAACATGAGGAAAAGTAGAGGTCCCAATACCGAGCCTTGTGGGAACCCTGTTCAACTTTAGACCAAGGTAATATTGTAATATGGCTGTTCTCATTATACAACAATGTCCTCTGATATCTATCCATCAAATAGGATTTGTAAAGCTTATGATGGTTACCAGTTATGCCATAAAATTCAAGTTTAGTCAGTAAAATTTTGTGATTAACATAATCAAATGCCTTTTCCAAATTGCAGAAAATACCCCCTATAGATACTTTGTTATTCAAGGCATTTAAAATTTCATTGGTTAAGTGATACATAGCATTATCAGTTTTTAAATTGGTTCTAAAGCCGTACTGTTCTTTAACTATAATATTATTATCAGTCAGATGTATCAAAAGTCTTGTTTGAATTACTTTTTCAAATATTTTTGAGAACAAAGTTAAAATTGATATTGGCCTATAGTTATTTACATCATCTTTATTACCTTTCTTGAATCATGGTCTTATAGTTGCATATTTTATCCCATCAGGAAAAACACCAGTGTAAAGAGTCCTATTGCAAATGTAATTTAGTGGGGAGCTAACATAATATGAGCATAATTTCAGCAGTTTTGAGGAAACTTTATCATAGCCACAAGAATTTGATGTTTGTAAAGTTCTTATTATATTCTCAATTTCCCTACTGGTGGTACAGCAGTACTTAATATTGGGGAATGAGTTTCGATACATATTGTTCAAAGAAAAGCACATGTTATTCTGATTATTATCAGAAGTTGAGATAGAACAGTTACTTGCATTAATTTTTTGACTGATTATAGTAGGGAAAGTTGTAAAGTGCTTATTAAAGGCACTGGCAATACTTTGAAGATTTGTAATACTCCTACCATTAATATTTACTGACTGGAATCAATAATTATTACAATTCTTGCCCAATTCCTTGTTTATTAATTTCCACAATGTTTTCATTCCATTGTTTGAGTTTAAAATGTGTCTATCATATTCCATTCTCTTTGCTTCCTTTATAACTTTTGAAAGGATTCAACAATAATCCTTAAAATATTTCATTAAGCCTGGGTTATTATTGTTTCAGATATAGTTCTCTCTTAAGTTGACAGGAGGTTCGTATGCTCAATGTAATCCAAGAGTTATGACTTAACAGTTTATTAACTTCAACCCTTATCCTGCTAACGTGGAGTATAGGGTGAGCTCCTAATAATGCCAGACAATGGCAGATTGGATTTAACTTGGTGTTTAAAGGGTTAATCATGGGGAAGCTGGAATAAAAATGTCTTAAGAATATATTTAAAAGGAATTAAAAATTGTGTTAACATCATTTCCCTCAAAGAAAGAGGCCCAGGTTGCATGACTGAGCTTATGTAGAAAGTCAGCTGTAGTAAACTGATTTATATTTCTTTTATGGGATATACCTTGGCCTTTGATATGTTGTTGTAAGCTGTAAAGTTAATCTGCTTTGTTGATTAAAACTATAAACATGCAAGAGTAATACAGCACTTGAAACTTACCTCTGCATTATGTGTACTGGAACTGCCTCTTGACTCGTGTCCCTGCAACAGAAACAGTACCTTTACATACCCACACCAGGCAGATTTCTTTGGAGAATTCCCGCTTCTCTGGGAATCCATTAATTCCTTGTGTTCCCTGCAGAACTGTGTTTTCAATGCCTGTATTTTCTTCACTAGCTCCACCTCAGTTTTCAGCCAAAGTATCATATGCATCCCTTTTCTTGTTACGGTTTTTGTACTCTGCTGTTTGGATATCCCACCAACAGGGCAGCAAAAGTAAATTTTCAAAAAGGGCCAAAGTGTTCTCACTTGTCCACATTCTGTGCATTTGTCTTGTCTTTAGCGCATGATGGACGGATGATGTGTTTGCGAACTGCGTCAACAGGGGACAAAAAACACGAAACATTTGTTTGTTGACTGTGTCCGAACATACCGCGAACAGTCGGCAATTGAAACCCAACTTGTTTGCCAACCACTCACTCAAAAGGGATGCCAGATCGACATTTGAATGTAAAGCCAAACAATACTAGAAAAAAACAAAACAAAAAAATAGCCCAAAAATTTTAATACATTTTTCATACTCACATCACATGAAAAGCTCCAGATCCATGTCATTACTATCCTCCGCACTGGAATGAGTGGAACATACGGCATAAACCTTGTCTGATGTGAAATTTTTTAGCATTTCTGGAGATGCAATGAAGTCTTTGCAACATTTGGTTGAAAGCAATAGTTCTGCCCTGACTCTCACAATTGCATCAAGAAGATTCAGCTGCATTCTGTTTCTTGCTTTCGTTTTAATGGAGGATACAAGAAAAAATATCCTCTCAACTACAGCATTGCTTACAGGGGTTATTAGGCAAGTAAGGGCAAAGGTGGCAAGCTCTTTAAATGAATTATGCTGAAGTACACCAATCCAGAACTGTTCAGTGTGTACAGGGAATCCATATTTCTTAAATGGAGCTTCTTCTTGCCAGTCGACAAAAGGCGTTTGTCGGTACCGTTCTTCAATTTTGCTGACATTTCCTGCATGGTGTATAAAGGGTAACTCGGAAAACATAGGCCTTGAAATTTGATTTAAAATTATCACAGGGCTCAATTTTGATAAAGTTTCATATGTATCTCTTGCCGACAGAAGTCTACATATAACTTGAAGGAGAGCTTCTTCTAGCATAGACATACACCTTTCTTTGACATTTTTTATTTCTAGATGAACCTCAGCACTGTTGTTCTGCTGTAGGAACTTATTACATGATGTTAAGAAACTGACACCAAAATCAACTTGATTATTTTTTTTCTGTCTTTTGGCATCATAGATTGGTTCTGAGGACTCTTCTGATGTAAGAATATTTCTTGGTACAGTTCATGAGGATCAGCTTTGGTTTGCTGAAAAAGGCTGTTCATTATTTCAAATGCCTACACAACTGGAGCTGCAAACTCAAAGAACAAGTAGTTTTTGTAGTCTGACAACATTTCCTTTAGAAGTCTCACTTTGAATTTTGTATCAAACTGTGATTGGGCTAGTTCAGTAGAAGTGAAATAAGCCTTTAGCTCTTCCCAGTTCATCAAAATATTAAATATAACCTTTCCACACACAAGCCACCGCGTAAAAGAAGGTTTTTCAAAGGGCAGGGGAGCAAGACTCTGGCCACATCTTTTTATTTCCTCACCAATGAAATTGAATATTTTTTTCTCCTGTACCCTCTTGCACCGGAATTAAACCTATAAATCCAGTTACAATCTCCTTTCTCTGATCACTTAAAAACTGAACTAACATACACAAGTGTTTTTGTGTTGAAATGCCAGTAGATTCATCCAAAATGATGGCATATTTCTTGTTCTGAAAGTCATCAATGATATCAGTTTTTCAGTGCGAGCGAAATGATGTTTTCGATTACGCATGCACATTTATTTCTATGTAACTTTATGCGCTCCAGTGTACTCCTATGCGCATGTGCTATCATGATTTCACTCAGGTGGTAAACTGTACGTATCGCACAATGGCAGGTCATGCATACAGCAATTTGCAGTTTTACTGCCTTAACTTTATCCACATCTTGCCTAGGAGTCTTTCTTACATTAAGCCGTGTCTGGCCTTGTAATGGAGTTCTCCGTTTGTGTTTCTCCGATTTTTCATGGTTTGAGAGGTTGCTAATTCTGCAGTGGCACGATTTACAGTAAGCTGCCTCCGATCCATCGGCAGCCTTCTGGACCTGTACAAATGCGGGTTTAAAACGTCTGACGACGCCTTCCGTCTTTCATATTCCATTGCCTTCGATTGTTCCATTCGCTCATTCTTAGATCTCTTCCAGTCATGGCTGTATATATTCCATCTTTCCAGGTTCTCCGGGCACGGCCTCGTTTTTACCTTTCTTCAGGTTTCCAGTGAATCATAATTTTTGGTAGTCGCGTTAGGTCCATTTTCTCGACATGACCATACCAAATAAGTTGTTTCCGGGTTATGTCATCCAATATATCTTGCGCGTCCATTCTTTCTCTAAAATGCTCATTCCTTTATCTGTTTGTTAACAGCTTTAAAAAAACCCAGATGGCACTGAAGTCAGCTCTTGTCCATTTGCCAGCTAGAAATTGATACCGAGTTCTGTTCAAGGTTATGTTTAAGAGTCTTGCGACGTGTGTTGTCATGTGCTTGCCGTTATTCGCTTTTATCAAAGAAAAGAGTTGAAATTCACAACAAAGTGCTCAAAATGAAGTCTGCTTTAGCAATTATCATGGTGTTTGTTGGATGTTGCAGCAATGTGGTGTTCCTTGAATTATTGGTGAAGTAAGTGTACACTTTCTGATACATATATACGACGATAGTCCTTTAATTCTCTAAAAGTGTTGTCATATTTTAAAGCTCCTCAATTTTGTTAAAACCATTTTCGACTGGCATGTTTATATGCGTAAGGATGCTGCGTAAGGTTAATTTTGAGGTATGTGGTAAGTTTCGGGGTTTATTTTACGACTGTGTCAGTATCTTTTACTGTATAACGTCAATGGCAAGATGATTCATGAACTAGAAAAGATTTGTAACGAAGTGGCCGTAGCCTGTTCGAAGCATGGGGCACAGCTTTTGTTTGAGGGACCGAGAAAAATCACGAATAAACATCACAAAGCCGGTGTCCGGGCCGAGATTCGAAACGAACACAACCCAAATGCAGGTCTGGGGCGTGGTGAACTAGTGACGGTTTGCATTCTACATTACGTCCATTCTGGCTGTTTAAGCAGGCTTCACTGATACCGTAATGTGGACAAATGGAGGATGGGTGGATGAATAACTGATGCATGCCAGCATCCTTGCGAAGGGCTTTAGTGGGTGATACGTTGATGTACTTCTGACGGCTGTAACAGGTCACAGTGGCATGTTCTGTTTATATGCTTTTGGTGGTGCATAAAGTCTTCATTGGTGCTGAATCACATGAATCACTAAAATAAATAATGTGAATGAATAGTTAAACAACTTTTCTGGCAGTCTCAAGTGTGGAATTCAGGATTATCCTCACTGACCAACCCTGTGAAATTTAGTTTAATTTATTTACATTCTGTGAATCCAAAACAAGTGAATACCTTGGAACAAGCATACACACCATGCATTACATTCATATTAGCTGTTTTATCCAACCAACCCTTTAATGCACAATTCTGTAAGCTAAGTTACATTTATTGATTAGCTATTTGAACAGGTTTTGATCACAAGGTGTCATCCTCAGGGAGTCCACCATATAACTTTTTGATCTTCTGGCATGCCAAATGAATATATTAACACAGTCTGATCACTTAGGTAGAATGTAGTTTCTGCACCAAAGCACATTTTCCAGATAATTCTTGAGTCACTTGATGGTACATTATAGTGAAGTATTGTATTGACTGGCTCTTAACCATCAATCGTCAAGTGACTGTCAACAGTTATTTGGGAACTGTACTTTGGTGCAAAGCTGCATTCTGCCTAAGTGATTGGACTGTGTTGTATATCCATTTGGCGTACCAGAAGATCTAACAGTTATACGGTGGACTCCCTGACGATGACACCTTTTTTGTTGAAATGTATTGGAGGAGCTCATCAATAACTGTAACTTACTGTATTTTTTCTTTTGGGTGATTCCCTGGCATCTGAATTTTATTTATATTTTATGTTTTGGAACACACTGTAAGCTTACACCACCTCTGAAGATGGACCAGACGTAGTGTTTTGAAACAGTGACCCATAAAATTCAGACACAGGGAATCACCCAAAAGTTAGGATACAACTTTCAAAACACAGCAAGAGTGTGAAATCAAATGTAACTTAGCTTACAGAATTGCGCATAAAAGGGTTGGTTGGATAAAATAACTAATAAGTCAGGAAAATGTTATGTACATACTGTAATAGCTGGTACAACACAACAGATTAAGCTTAGTTCATCATTCTGTATTTACATTACAGTATTCTTCTACATAGTAGGAGTGAACATATAAATAATTCTTTAGGGATGATTTAAATTCTTTGGGGTTATCACTTAAATTTTTTATACTTTGTGGGTGACTGTTAAATACATTTATGCTAATTGTGTAGATTTCTTTTTGATATAGTGATAAATTTTATGGAGGATGGTGGAAGTGGGATATTTGTCTAGTATACATATTTGATAGAGAACAGAATTTAGATTTTATTTTCATTGGTAACCACAAATAAGAGAAGTGATGGTATATATTATGAAAGAAGACCTAGAATTTTTAGATTATTAAATGAATCTCTATATGATTTGCCACTTATGAACCTTGTAATAATTCTACTTGTACTCTTCTATACTGTAAATATTTTTGCACTATTGAAAAGTTCCACCAAAGTATTGATCCATGGTTTGTAATTGAATGAAAACAGACATAGTAAAGCATCTTCAGTGCTTCCTGTGGCATACAGGGCTTGACTGATTTCATTGCTTAGCACATTGCACTTAATTTGTGTGTAATTTGTTCAGTATGAGTTTTCCAACACAGTTTACTGTCTTCAAATATTCAAGGGAATTTTGTATCATAAGCATCAGAAATTAATTTATTAGTGCAAGTAATGTCTGGATCAATTTGAAGGCTATTTTTAGTTGTAAATTGCATGCAGTGGGTTTTACCAAAATTCAGTGAGAGTCTTTTGGCTTTGAACTATTTATTTATGGATTCAGATTCATTTCATATCATTTTAAAATCTTTGAGATTAGACTAGATCATCTGTAAATAAAATTGGTATAGATTTTCTATTAATAGTTTTAGAAAAATTATTTGTATTAAAAAAAATGTTAATGACCTAAAATTGATCCTTGAGGATCAATATAAGGAGCATCAAAATTATAACTCTTTCATCCCTCCCCCCCTCTTTTTTTTGGTATCATTTTTTCTGTAATTGTGCTAGTAGTTTACCATCACCAGAATCCTCGCCACCAATAGTCTGTGTTAAATGGCCAGTTTTATTTTTATAGCTGCTTTGACTGTCACAAATTTTTCCTTTGGATATCTCACTTGTGAAACCTTTTCAGGGGAAAGTGGTGACTTATTCTGTTGTCTCCAGTTAGTTGTCCAGGAAAGAAACAGGGAGTTTCTGCTCAATTTTACAATTGTCCTTGTATTCCCTTGCCTTTAAGTCATGTTCTGAGGGTGAGGAGACAAGTCCTTTATTTCCAAAGCTTTTGGCAAATTTTCAGCAGTTTTCCAACATTTATCACATTTGTTGACCTTGCATTTTTTTTTTATCATCCTCTCCAGTACAGTCAGGTTTGTCTTGGAACTTGTATTGTGACTGATATTTGCAACATTTTAGAATGTTCTGTGACATTTGTAGCACTTAGAGCCATTTGAACTTGCACAAATACAAATTAAATTTGCACATCAGAAAATGATTACAAAACTTGGCATGCAAGGAAACATAACTTGGCCTTACTGGAATCAGAGATGAACTGAAAGGCTGGATTAAATATGATACGTATCTATTCAGATGACCTCAGGACTCAGCATTTCAAACCATTCAGTGCAGCAAAAGACCACTAACAGAAAATAAATTATATGTTATCATCACTTGCATTCCCAGTTAGGATACTCGCCAAAGTAGTACTTATGTTATCACAAAGTTTTTTTGAAGTAACTGGCATAGATCTGATGGTATATTTTGCGTAAATAAAAGTAATGGATTCATAGTCAAAATATTAATGAAATGTAAAGTGAAAGCCCGACTTGAGTATTTTCAATTGCTAAAAGACTAAACCCTCTATCTTAATTAGGAGCAGAGTCGTTAAGTATTTTAGTGAATCAGAATGCAGGAGCATTTCAGGAAAACTTGAAATTTCAAAATACTATCTCACTGTAACAAATGAACACATTTCTTACATTTAACTTCCAGGGAAGACCCGAGCAGCTCGTAAATTATTGCTAGGATCAGAGATGGTCATGCAAATTTTGTACCTAAACTGTGCTGATTTGATGTGGAATGGCCCAAGTCAGTAGTCACTGAATACGTGGAGAAGACTGACAAATGGAATCATGTGCAAGTTAAGCAATGCTGAACCGAGTCTTATCTGGTGGCAGGTTTGGAGTGTTTCTGAACAACTTCTTACTATAGATCATCTTTCCACTTCTCTGCCAGTGAAATTCTCCAGCAGAAGGCTTGGAGCAAGTCACTTTTACAGCATTAGTAATTGGGGATTGGTGGATGAAACACAACACTTTGCCCTTACTATCTGACATATAGAATAAGCCCAAACACCACTTACACAAAGTTCTTCATGCTCCGAAAACTAAGAAATGACCTACAGTATTCTGCTAGCTGTAGAACTGGTTGAGGATGCCAGAAGACTGGAATCCTCAGTTACACTACTGTGGAAATTCCCAAGTTTGTGCAGAAATGGTTGTTCCAGAATTTTTAAACCTGTAAAGTTAAAATGAAATTAGTCTATTACAGTTATTAAATAGATAAATTACAGAGGTGTGACAGATATGTTTTTTAATGCGTGCGTCCTTCTGTATATCAGCAACTGTGTGTGGGCATTCTTTTTGCAGTAATGAAGGGATTCAATTTTGGCAGGGCTTATCAGTATAAATACTTTTATTTTAGTGTTGTTCTAAATGTGCAATATTTTGCCTACAATATCTGTTCAGCAGACCTGTGAATTAGAGTATTTACTGTAGACTGAAGGATGAGGGTATGGGATATTGGTCTGTGGCATTTTGCTAGAGAATATATAAAATATATTTTTTCACAGCTGCCTGGACGTTGTTACTACATGAAATAAATGTGCTAACATATGAACATATGAAGCCATCATAAAGTCTGCCATTTGTATGTCTGCGTTGTGTTTGCAGGAAGTCTGTCTTTTGAATTTAAATTTGGTAATGCTTGGGAGAAGGCTCCAGTGACATACTAGCAACTGACCATGGCTATATTAAAGGGACCTTTGAAATTGTTGAATTGATTAACAGATGATTGTCAACCAACCATCCAAACTGTTGGTTCCACCCAACACGAGACCTGAGTGCACTGGAAACATAACTTTTCCAGTGCATGAATAATTACAACCACTGTTTATGTAGGTAGAGTACTGCTGAAAAATGAAATGGTGGTAAATGGGAAAGTCTGGAATTTCTCTGCAAAGAATAAATCAGTCTTTTTTCCCCTCTCATGTTGCTGAACTGTATGTGATGTACCATTTAAGCATTGTATGATAACTGTATGCTGTATCATGACTGAGTTGTTCTACATATGTTTATTTGAAAGTACTAAAGGGTTTTAAGAGCTAACTTCTAACCTAGCAGTGAGTGAACATAGCAATACAACTTCCTCAGCAGTTAGCCAAAGAGGCTTAACAGCAACATTGTATGTATTGTCAAAGAGTGAATGAGGACCATCAAAGTCTGAGGCAACACTTGTCTTTGTTGATACAAGTTAGTTGCAACACAATTAATATTTTTCATTATGATTGGAAAAACATTGTATTTTATGGATGAGTTGCTCTTGCTGATGGCAACAGTGTTGTTTGCAGAGCATATCCTGCTCATAAAACATTCTTCAGGGTACTGTAGAAATATAATCATTCTGAGGAGATAAATGCTGAGATCTTTACCTCCACAAGGAATTTAGTAAGTTATGAATGTATCGTAGGATTTTTGCTCTCTCTCTCTCTCTTCTCCATGATTGAAGTTCATTAATGAAAGGAGAGCTTCAGTTTACCAATTCACAAAACGCCATTTACTTGCTGAGCACTCTTGAGTGTAGTGTTTCATAGCCTTCTCTGCCTCTCAGCCTGAGGGTAGAAGAAATCAGGATGGAAGGGCAAGTTGTTGTTAATAAACTGTGGTAACATACTGGCTGAACAAGGATTACAGTGAGAGTGCAGACAACTCAACTTGACCCCTCCATTCATTACCTGAGATGAGACCAACAAGGAAGAGTCATTGAACTGATTGATTTTGATATACAGAATGATCATGTCACTAGAAGACCGTGACACTTAACAGTACACCATCATTTATGTATGGATCAACAGTGCTGACGAGAAGGTGGGGAAGCTGATATGAATTACCAGTCCTGTAGGGGCCCTGGGGCCCGACTGCATTGCAAACATTTTTGTATTCGTCGATAGTATCATTTTTAGCACATTGTACAAATTAATCCTTTCACTCAAAGCCAAAGGCACTCTGCATCCTCGAGTAATACTTTCTGATTTAGGGTAAAAATTTTTAGCTGGTCTGCCCTTGCTAGGAGGCCAGAAAATTTTTTTTCACTGGGCCCCAAACCCACTGTGGAACAGTGTTTGTCAGTATATATTTTAGCCTTTGTGAAACTGCATCTTCTCGTCCTAGGATTTTTTAGTGGTCTGGTTCAACCGTTAGTGGAACTGTTTGTCATGTGGTGTATGGTGTCTAGCCTGCTTTATTCTTGTGTTGAAAAGAAGTGCACAGTTGAATAGTGTTTTCCTGGCCTGCAAATAATGGTGAATGGAATCAGTGAAGGAGTTGCAAGGAGAATTTCTGTATCAGTTTGGATGTAGGTTACCAGCATCAAAGCGCTGTATTTAGACGCTGCTGAAAAACAATTAGAGATGCTATGAACCTGTGAATTAGCATAAGTGTGATTGGACAGTACAGTATGTGAAGGAGTGACAGGAAACTTCTACTTACAAATCATGGCACAGGTTTTCTCAAGAGACCCTACTGTCCTACATGACATGTGAAAAAAATGAAGAAAGCAAAATTGCACCCTTACTGTATGTCAGTGGTGCAAGAGTTGCTTCAGGTGGACAAGGAAACATGTCCACTTTCATGTGTTAAATCGACCATGAATGATGCAACAGCCAAGGACTCTGGATCTCACATACTCTACTGGTGAAGCATGGTTTCACCTCAGTGGCCACATGTACAGAATGAACAGAAGTATGTGGCCATTATAAATCCACCTGTAGTGCATAACCACTGAATTCCACAATAATTGATATGCATGTTGATTTTCCATACCCAGTTAGGGCTATTTGCTTTGGCAGTGATGTCAGCACTGATGTTTCCCATGCACTTCAGTGTATTTAAGGGCCAGTTGACTGATTAACTACTGGCTGCATCCAGCAAGACTGGACATTGTGTCCCACACAAGGGAAACTGAAAGATTTTTTGAGGATAGTCCATCACAGAATAACTTGCTGACCAATTCCCCTAATTTAACTGTACCAGATGTTTTCTTGCGGGACCTAGTTACACAAAACTCAGTCCATTGGTAATCTCAAAGAAGGCAGTTGCTAGTGGATTGTCAACATGTTAACATGTATTTGCCAGTTTGAGCATCACATCCAATTGTGCATTGATGCCAAAAACATCTTTCAGCATCTTATGTGAGGGAATGAAGTTTCACAAAGACTGAGGTATGTACCTACATCACTTAATGAAACTGGAGCTAAAGTAATGATTTTATTGCTGAATATCTGGGACACCTAGTGAACAGATCACTCTGTATATAACTGCATTCAGAGGTAATTCCCCCACTTTGTCACTGCCGATAGAGCTAGAGCCTGTCTCCAAAGCATGGACTCTACAACCAACAATGAGGTGGCTGATAGGCCAAGACAATTTTAGTGCATTCATTTACCACAAAGTCTTTTGTGTTTTTGAGACCTTACTTGTAAATTGGTTATTTTGCAGCGTATTTCATTAATTTCATTTCTTTCCAGGGAAGATCCATCAAGTGGCAATATAATTACATTTGCCCAGTTTTTTATTATTGCACTTGAAGGTTTCATCTTTACAGCTCACTTTGGGACAAGGAAACCAAGGATTGGAATCAAGTTAGTATATTACTTGTTTTAGCTAGTTTTATTTGATACCCTGAAAAAAAAAAAGCTTAGCTCATTTATTCATACTTATTGGTATGTAGTGGTAACCTGTAAATACCATCAGGAGGAGCCCACAGAATTTTCCAGGGGTGACATCTGGAATTCATATTCAAAGGAAGGTTAAAATTACGTATTTTCGTATAGATATTCCAATAAAAGTATTGTTTTTTTAATTCTGAAGGAAGTATAAATAACAAAATTTGTTCTTAGAAACTGCATTTGAAACCATAAGTATGCTAGTTCAGACCATATGAATTAGATTCTTCCTTCTGATTTATCTAAGCTCTTCAAATACAAATGAGCTTGAATATATAAGAAAACAAAGTTCTGAAGAGAGTACTTGGATATAGGGGGAATGAAGAAACAAGAGGCTGGAGAAGATTACATAATTACAAATGCATTATTAATATGCTTCACTTGGCACAAGGAAACATAGATTTTACATTTCTAAAGGGACCATTAAAAAATAAATGTAAAATTTAGGTCAGTGTGAACTCGAAGTGAGAATTTATGTACCTAATGACATTAAATACACTAAAATAATACCATACTGCATTAATTGTAATCTGCTTTAGTATTGTGCATAAAAAATGGCAACCATCATGTTATCATCGACGTATAACCTCACGAGTTATTTCCTTACACTGTGGAAGATCCCCAGTGCTGACACAGATGTTGCTGCAGATCAGTTTTTTCCTGAGTAGAGAGCTCTTTCCTCTTCGTTGGTTTACTCGTAATAATGAAAACGGATTGCCAATACAAATTAAAGTAAAACTGTCGTATAGTTTAAACTCGCAGTAGATTCGCGAAGCAACATTAACACAGCAGATTAGTAAGTGTGGAGCTTGCGGTCACTATAACGAATCGTAACCGGCAAGAAATGACGTAAATAAAACTGACTACCAGTTTCATACGGCAAAAGTAGCTCGCAGTCGTTTGTACTACATAGGCTTGGCGCCTTCGAGATGGAATCACGGATGATGTATGATGCAGGGTTGTGCCCTGCCGTCTTAAGCTTGATGCCAGAGAATACATCTCACGATGGCACGGATCATACGTAGTAAACGTTCGTAGAGACAATAGGTAGTCGGGAAATCATAAGCCTTAGTGAAAAGTAGCGTTCTTCCATGATTTCCAATTGAGATACTTAACATAAACGCGCAAAAGTATGCGTAATTTGAATACGTAATTAAGGAAATTTGTAGAAAGAATAAACCTAAATTCAAGGAATGTACAAGGGGCTGAGACTTTTGTTTATCGGTATTACAAATATTCTAATAAAGGCCGAAAATGAAAATATTGTAAATCGAAAAATAAATAGAATTATTAAAGAGTTACAAACTGCATTTCATGCAAATAGTTGATGATACAGATGTCAAGTATAGACACGAAGCAAAATTTTGGGCTTTCTATCTGACTGAAAATTTAAAATGGGATGTTACCATAAAAAATTAAGATTGCAAATAAGTAAAAGTTATTACATAATGCAATCCTTTATAAAGACAGCACGTCCAAATATTGTGAGTAGTAACTAGTACAAATTCACAAATTAAAACTCCCTTTTGATGTATGGCATGCTTGGGGTGGGTGATGGGGAAGGTAAGAAGATACAAAATGGAGTGCTAGATTAATCCATAATTCTGGGAGAGCTACTTTCAGCAGGGAAATCTTTAAAGCGTTAAATATACGACTAGTGTCATGTACAGATAGAATGAACATTTTGTACTTCATTATCATCATCATGTTCAGGAAGGATTAGGTTTGATTCCTGTTCCTTGTATTCTCAAAATGAAATTGGTCCCTCCATCTCTTTCTCAGTCGTCCTATGTGTCTTCGTCCTTTTGGTTTATATTGTAGTGCTTGTTTAGGTAACCTGTTTGTGTCCATCCTCTGTATGTGTTGTAGCCACTTTTCCTGGTACTGTTTTATTTCCTTTACTATATTCTCTGCTCCTGTTTTTCCCTAATACAATGGTTTTTTTCTTTATCTAGTTTTGTTATTCCAAGTAGGTGTCTTAAAAATTTCATCTGTGCTGCTTCTAAACGTTGTTCCTCTCTTTTCTTCAGTACCCAGGCTTCACTTCCGAATTTCAGTGCTGCTTTAACTGTAATCTTGTGAATTCTTAACTTTGTTTCTTTATTCATTTGTTTTCCAAAATGTCTCCTTATTGCTCCGTTTATTTTGTTATAAGTTTGCAATTTATCTTCTACATCACTTTTAAATTCTGATATACAGTACC
>Ga0268261_10001139_pt1 | contig 17935 bp, 9 predicted proteins | sample TergutNc150P1_FD_190353 | JGI IMG/M metagenome (GOLD analysis project Ga0268261, IMG submission 190353) | Nasutitermes corniger P1 segment gut microbial community from laboratory colony in Florida, USA - Nc150 P1 (SPAdes) (version 2) | ecosystem: Host-associated > Arthropoda: Insects > Digestive...
GGTAGAGGTCTCTGCGACGAGCTGATCACTCGTCCAGAGGAGTCCTACCGACTGTGCTGCGTCATTGTGTGTGATCTAGAAATATCAAGAATGGGTGCTCCATATATATATGACATTAGTCGCCTAAGGGTTAATTGTCTGTCCATCGTACCATTTATGCTAAATAATCTGATGCTAGTGTCATCATTGATTGAATGATAAATATGAATGAACTGTAGTATTTAATAACTTATTTTTGTGAAGGTAATTGAGATAGTTGTATATTTGTATGCTTGAAGCAAATTTTTAATTTATTGAATGTAGATATAAATAAACCTTTGATTGTTCATTCATGTATCTGATGCCTACTGATGGTGTAAGGACCAAAAAATTTGGGGGTTTTAAAATAAACATGCCAGTGTTGTGATCATTGCATATCATGATGGTTCTTGTACACATAGATACTAATAGGAGTTCAACGGTATGGAATTTTACAAAAAAGAAGCAGAGTCATTTTGTCTTCCGAGGTGGAATTATGCAATTGCTCTTTGCTACCAAAATGTAGCTGTAGTACTGTAGTGCCTTTTTGCGCTGGCACGTGTTTGCAACAGTTAAGAAATGCAGTATTTTATGTAATGTTCTTAAATCCTTTTAAGTTGTAATTTATCTTGAGTGCACACAGTTTATTTGTGTTCTTTTGTGCCAATTTGTTCTGAAAACCTGTAGCTCTTCTGAACAGCTGTGGATACCGTGACAGTATTAAGTACAAGTGTACAGTTCGTAGGCTACTGTTTATCACCCTATAATTTTGTATGTTTGTCATGTTGTTTTACCAGTTACAGGAAATAAGAAATATTGACGTAACATTCATACCAAATTTAATCAAAATCTGTCACATGAGTTGTGGAGTTGAAAACAGGACGTGTATTGACATGATCATTAATGCTTTAATTTCTTGTACATTGTGCAAAGACTGCACATAGATGTGGAGACTGTGTTTTTGTGTACACATTTTGTAATGCAAAATGTCTGTGATTGTGTAATGTATAAATAAAGAAAATTTACTTTTGCTGTGGTCTAAATTAATGTAAACTAAGTTAGTACTGTGTAGTAATTGACATTTCAGAAGGATAGCGTGGCTGTTACAGAAAAAACTGACAATGTTGGTTGTTCGTAGCTTGGGAACGATTAATTTCTTTTACTAGATCTGAGATTCTCATAGTATAGTGGTGTTGATGAAAATTTAAGTCTTCTGGGATGTGATGATGTGTTGGCTGGTAAATAGTTACCGACATTTTGGAAGGACTTACTGCTGCCGTGGTCACAGTCCACGTAGTCCAGAAACACTCCGTTTGGAATAAATGGAGGCAACAAGCTTATGGAAACGTGTAACCCTCAAGGTAGCATTACATCTTGGTAGAATGGAATCTTTATCGACACTGCTGTTAGAACCTCAGAACTGGAGAAGTAATTTTCTTGTAACATTTAAAAATTGAAAAATGATTTTATTCCAAATAAATCCATTAAGCATTCTCAAGAGCATGGAACCCATATAGCCGTGGATGCTTTTTATCACACAGCATGTGATAACTAGCAACAAGTGATGCAAGTTGCATTTCCTGACATTTAAGATAATTATATTCCATGTTATTTGATTAAATTACTTCTGACCTTTCCTGCATCAAGTTTTTATTTTAAAAGCAAATGTCATTTTACTTTATATTTCTTCATGTAATTTGATGCATGTGTGTGATTCCCATGATTCAAGAGGGACAGTACTTGGTGGAAGATGGTGGTAGGACTTCAGAGTTATTAAAAGCAGAACAAGGTAACTAGAGACTGTAAGTAAGATATCTTGTTCATAGTGGTGGAAGGGCTAGGTATGCCAGTGCAGTGTGTTTTGCGTTACTTTTGATTCTGTGATTAAGCAGTATTGCAGTAAGTTTTGTTGATACATTTCTACGTGTCTTAGGGAAAACAGTCAATATATGCAGGTAGACTGTTTGAAATGTGATGGCACACACGTGCAGAAACCAGATTTAGTCTTTTGGTGAAATGGACGAGTCCATTTAAATTGGCGGGGGCGTCAGTTCAGTCGACTACTGGCAGCCGAGGTGTGCGCATCAGCGGTAATAATGCTGGATACACCATGTTCCGAGGTAGTGTGAAGGGTACTGGCTACCCACTCCATCCGCCAGTTTCCCCTTCACTTCCCGTCCCGTGTGTCACCATGTGCCATCACATTTCAACTGGACTCTACTACTTTTTCCTTTTTTACTGTGTCAGGCATGTATGAAAGTATTTGTGATACAGATCACCAGAAAGTAAGTAACTAACTGCAAAAATGGATGCTGTACCTACAATTAACATTCAGCCCTCTAGTTCTGATATTGTAGAATGTTTTTGTTAGGAAAACTAATGTTTTTTTTTAAGTACCCTACACTAAAGAGGATGTGTAAATGTTTTTGTACCTGTTTTGTCCACCATGAGCAGAAAAAATGACCAGTTATATTTTATCCTGCACCTCAGGTTCATATTGCATCTAGAGTTTTGTATTATTAAGCCAGGATGTTTCCTGGAGTAAACTACTAGGGTAAAACTTGTGTTGCATCAGGTACTACTCAGGCATGCATCTAATACATTGAGGGTCTTGAAAAACTGCTTAGTGTTCATTATCATGGTCATGTGTCAAACTGCCAGCCTGTTGAATAAAGTAAGAAGTACTGCTAGAACCAATGTACGGTGTTTAGAACATCTGCTATGGGATGATGAACTTAAGTCTTGGAAAAATTAGACCGAGTTGGATTGCATTTGTTATCGTCATCATAAATTACTCGTGCATTGGTCTGCTTCTTTTTTTTGCAGAAGCTTGTTTCACTAAAAGTTGCATACTTTTCTAAGCACTTCCACGAGTCTTAACATGAATGTATAACGCTAGTGGGCATGCGTGTGTGTGTGTGTGTGTGTGTGTGTGTGTGTGTGTGTGTGTGTGTGTGTGTGTGTGTGATCTTCATCTTATAAACTTACATTCCCAGAATCGCCAGGGTGGATATTGGTGAAACAGCATGAATAATATAGATGCCAGGGCCTGAAACAGGGGTTGGATTGCTAATAGGGAACCAGAGATGGAACTTCACTCTTTTGCAACTCCATGGACAGAGATAACACATTGCATCCTAATATATTGTACTCTCTGCAGTCTTAACATTTTGACGGGAATGACATCATATGTAATTTTTCCATTTGTAGTGGTTCAACTACAAAAGGTAGTTTAACATGACATTAGGGTCATGTTACTTGTACATATTTTTGTTATAATCTCTTATGTTTCTAGAGTTGATTGGCACTTGGGATACGTGGCAAACTGTAGAATATCAACGTTTAGCAGCCAGAATACCAAGTCAACTCAGCAGCAGCGGCACACAGCAAACTTCATGGCGGAGTGTGCGCCGTGTTGGTGGAACGAAGAATTACGTGTGCAAGAGGTGTGGTCGAGGCTACATGTGGAACAGTGCTCTCAAGAGGCATACAAATTTGGAATGTAACAAGGAACCTTCATATCAGTGCCCATATTGTCCACTGAAAACAAGACAATTGTGCAGCATGAAACGCCATTTGAAGAACAAACATGCTCTCCAAACAGTGCCCATATTGTCAGCTGAGAACAAGACAATGGTGAAGGATGAAGTGCAACCTTACGAATGAGCATCAGTGTTGAAATTCTGCATTAAAATAATTATTTTAAATTGCATGGCAGTGATTTTAAAACTATAGTCATGGTTGTTTTTCCTGAATGTTACTTACATTGCCTGGGAACTATCATGTATGTATCCTATTAATGCAGCACTTTGAAAAGGCAAGAGCTGGAAAGTGTAGTAATTACATAACAGCATCAGGTCTTAAGTCACAAAGACATTTGCAACGTAGGAGAACTTGAATTGTAATGTGGACATCAGTAGAGCTGGGATAAGTTATTCGAAGAAGTATTAAAACATCAACCAAAGAGGTGCGGATAAGTTTTTGTGAATTATGCTGAGAATTAGTTAATCATAAGACATATACTAGATTGTGATGGTTTCAGTAACAGAAGCAAATGAATGTACATAATCTGAATAATGGAAATGTCAAACTAGTGGTCATTGCAATTACAAAAAGAAGGGTTGTATGCTTTCTTCTGGGTAATTCACCGGCGTCTGAATTTTATATGCCAATGTTTCGGAACACTGTCTGTTCCATCTCCGTAGGCAGGTAGGTGTAGAAATTCTACACCCACCTGCCTATGGAGATGGAACAGACAGAGTGTTCCGAAACGTCGGCATATAAAATTCAGCTGCCGGTGAATTACACAGAAGAAAGCATACAACATTCAGAACATGGCGAAAGTTTGAAATCAAGAAAAAGAAGAGTGGAAGACACGCGCCAGTCTTGAAATAAACTGTAAGAATGTGAATATTAGAGAATGTATAGGAGCAGAAATGAACTTGAAAGAAGAGCTAGCAATCTAGAATTGCTAGCTAGCTAGCTAAAGGACGAGAAAGGTAATCTACAAATTTCCTCACCACTTCATTAGTTATAGAAGGTACATGGAGTTAATTATGTTAGGTGGACTTAAATACCTACAGCTGAGCCACTGGTGCCTGAGCCTAGGATGTTTTAGGTTCAGATGACTATAGAAAAGCTGAAGACATATGTGTCACTAGGTACTGATTAAATTCCAGCACATTTGATTCAAGTAGCAGTAAAAACATTATTTTGTAAGATCAACCGATTTGCTTCTTCTGCTTCAACTGTCACATCAATGGAAGGAATATATTATTGTGCATGTTTATAAGAATGATGACTGAAGTACCTGTAGTAACACTTGCAGAATATTACTGTTGTGTACTATTAAGGACATTTTATTCACCCTTATTCTTTCAAGGTTAACTAATATAAATGGAAATACTAGGGAATTATCAGTGTGGATTTTAATGTAATAACTCAGCTACAAATAAAATATTTTGCCTTAGTCATATATATCAGAGAAGAATGGGAGTGTAATGAGAATATGCTGACTGTCAACAGGGCGTCTGATTCAGTTAGGAGAGAAGTGCTGTACAGTCTTCTAATCAAATTCCGTATGCACATTAGAGCAGAGTGGGTAATTACAATATGTTTAACAAACATTGCAAGTAAGTCTATTAGCAGACATTTGTCTGATGCATGTCCTGTTCAGAACGGTCTGAAACAAGGAAGTGATACGATAGTATCATCTTTGCTTTTTATTTGCTTTAGTATGTTATGTTAGCAAGGCACAGGAAAGCTGGCAGGCACTGAAACTGAATGAGGCACGTCAATTGCGCATGTGATGCCATCATGTTTCATGATGGTGTAAATACCATTAAAAAAAAATACATTCTTTGGTAAGGGGGGGTTGGTCTGGAAGTATGAACACATAGAAAACCAAGTAAATTTTTATACCTTGTCATCAATATGCAGGACAACATCATTATGTGAATAGAGCTAACAAATTTCCTGAAAATGTCGCTTAATTCAAGCACACGAGAATAACAATAGAACAAAGTGTCATTTGTGAAGAAATTAAGAGAAACATATATTTAGGGAGTGCTTGCTACCCTTAAGTTAAGAATTTTCGGTTTTCCATTCAGCTATATAGGAACAGAAATTAGAATAAGAAATCACTTCTTTGCTGTTCCAACTAATGCACACCTTGTACACTACAAAACACTAAAATCTCATATTAAATACTTAACATTAGCTCCTACATGTTTCGGTCTCCTTTGAAACCATCCTCATGGGGCTCGTAAACTGCACTTTGCTAACTTACTAAGATGGGATCTGTTGATTTACATTCATTATAAAATTGTGCAGTTTGTGGCCATATGTCTATTCATTCAGTCCATACGTATGGAATGAATCGACGTACGCCATAAACCGCAGGATTTTATAACGAATGTGAATCAACAGATGCCATCTTAGTAACTTTGCGAAGTGCAGTTTATGAGCCCCCTGAGGATGGTTCCAAAGGAGACCAAACCTGTAGGGCTAATGTTAAGTATTTAATATGAGATTTTAGTATTTTAAAGTGTATGAGCTGTGCATTAGTTGGAACAGTAAAGAAGTGATTGAATCAACATGCACAGTGCAACAGTGAAAATTAGAATAAGAAAGTTATAAGTTTACTGTTCGTGCTGTATGGATGTGGAGTGTTGTCTTATGTGTTGAGGAAGGTGTGTTCAATGTGGATGTTTAAAAGAACAGTGTGCTAAGGGGAATGTTTGGTTGTCAGTGGGGGGAAGTGACAGGAGAATGGATAAGAACTGCATATTGAGAAGCTTTAAAATTTGTACACTCCTTGTGATAGTTTAGGAGTGTCAGATCAAGGAGGATGAAATGACTGGGGCATGTAAGATGCACTGGAGATGAAAGAAATACATGCATGATTGTTGGACACCCAGAAAGGGAGCCAACCATTTGCGAAAACCTAGGCATAGGTGAGAGGATAACATTAAAATGAATCTTAATGAAAGAATGTTGGGGGTTATGGAATGGATTTATCTTGTTGTGGACCAGTGCCACACTTTTATGGACACTGAAATGAACCTTTATTTTTGATCGAAGATGACATTTTCTTGAGTTGCTTGGTGTCTCTGAACGTCTCAAGGCCTGCAAGTTGATGTGTCATAGAAGATGTGCACTTGAGTGTTTTGGCAGCTGAAATCAGCCACTATTTCACAAACAGTACAGTAGCTGGTGCTTGTTCACCCAGTTTAAACAGGGGGTCTACAACTAGGAACCACCTCAAAATTCCAAGTGCCGAAAGGGTGGCCTGAGGTAAATTCATACTGACGAACCATGAACCTTAGGCCCTACCTTACGTAATCCAGGTCACCTGGTGCCTGGAATTTTTGCACCCCTGATTTACACTATATAAAAATCTTTGAAGACCGAAGTAACAATAGTATCTCTAGTTTTATTGCTGTTTCTGAATTTGCCCCAAGATAGTACCAGTAAAATATTTGAATGATACAAGGATTTCTGTTTCCTCAGACATAATGCTGTCTGTTCTGGTGGGTTAAATGGATAGTTTTATGTGTTATGTGATAAAATCTTCTTAGGCAGCCACTTACATCATGTGAGAACCTAAGTCCAAGGCTTCAGAGACCTTATCTGTCTCCATCATCAGAAATTGTTTGCTATTTCTTTCTTTTTAAGTGTGTTATTGAATGATGCAGTCAGTTGTTAAGGATATAAAGCATTGGACATTTTATGGACATAAGAGACAGCAGTTAGAAGTGGAATTGTGTGCTCAGCTGGTGTTGCTGAGTGCCTATAACATGTTTGTCTCTTCTGCTTGCCATTAAAGCTTGTAAGTCATATTAGATTTTATACATACATATACATATGGAACATTAACTCACTGGGTTAGTGTTTTTGGTACTGTGATTTCCCTACCATACCATTTATGTACATCTTAATTATATGTGCTATTGGAACTTGAACATATTGTATGTATACAGTTTGCGAATTCTGGAGAATGTCTATACTATCTTAAATGATGCTATAAGTAGGGTGATAACATGTTAAAAAGTATATGAATATGTCAAATGTAGTAACATGTGTACAAGTGGTGATATCAGTAGAAGAAACTCATACAGTATTTGTGCAGTAAATACTGTTCCAGTGTTACTGCAAGTGACAATAGAAAATATTATGTATTATTATTCTTTTGTATTATTACATGTGCTGACATGCGACTTACTGCAGATTTTGATTTCAGTAATGCTGTGATATGTTACCCAATGTTTTGAAGAAAATAAATGGTATGTTAATCTAACATTCCAGTGTTTTAAAATGCCATTTATTGTATATTTCTCAGCCAGATTGCTGTGTGCATATAATATTTTGAGTATTTTGATTCAGTATAATTTTTCAGCTGTTTACAGTGGTGATTGATCAAATTTTATGTTTCTGGATTCTGATTCTGTGTATTTGTGTAGGTGGATACAAGCATTTCAGGGGAGCAGTCTGTCTACTTCTACAGGGTGAGAGGATTGTCTTGCATATTCATTATTTTGTCTGAAAATGGTAAAATGATGTTCTTATTCTGTCGAATAGAAACCTACAGTGCCTCTAACTCTGCGGCAGTTCCAAAAGTGTGCGCTAAGATTGTATGGTTGCACAATACAAATTTGTCATTTTGTACACCAAACTGAAGAGTCTGGGAGAAATGCTATGTCCGATTCGTGAATAAGTTGACGACGTAAGTGTGGAGAGGGACTGGGACTTGTTTTGTGGACATTCTGTATTTGGTATCCAGTACCTTACCAGTGTGTTTATTTCTGCCTTTTCTCACATGTTCACCATTTCAGATGTACATGTTTTTAACTGTTGCCCAGATTATATTAGTTGTGTGTCTGCTCATTCACAGTCAGTAATAACCCCCCACCCTTCTTGAATGCTCATCTCCCAGTCTTAAACCAGGCACTAGCGGCATTTGCGTTGTTAAAGTACGTCAAGTGGATGAACCAGTCAATAGATTAAGCATCATCAGAAGCATCCAATTTATGAATAGGAATGAATGTCGTATTTGGAGACAAGAATGAAGCGATTAACCAGTGAAATATTTTTCTCCTTTCAGACTTATTTCCGTGGGGAAGCTGCGACGACCAAATAACTTCCATGAAAGGGAACGTGGTTCAAAAAGAGAGATTGAGTTCAACTGGGCAGATTTCTACTAGTCAGATTCCAGCACAACTGTATGGACAACATTTAGTTGAAGATTCTTATGGAAATTCACAGTATTACAGTAATAATGATAATTACCAGTCTTGTGGTAATACCAGAATAGGATCTGAACAGAGAAGCCCTGACCTGACATCTTTTTGGTGTCCAAATTGCTTTAAGCAGTATTCCACAAAGTACACGTTGTTGAGACATATTAAATTTGAGTGTGGCAAAGAGCCACAATTTCCATGCAGTCAGTGCTTTAAGCGTTTCAAACATAAGAGTCATCTTGTGAGACATGCCAAGGTTTGTAAGATCGTTCTCGTTAGCAAGCGACTTACATAAGTGACAACTTCGATTTCCGTGGCAGCTGTTGTTTATTGTAGAGCCTTCTGATTGTTGTACTGGGCTGAAGAAGTGAATATGACCACCAATTTGTTCTGTTTGCTATGTCTCTTTAGAGGAGCAAAAATGACAGAGTAGGAGTGACAGACATTTTGTACAGGAGTACACACACTGTCTCGAATTGTGTTCTTGAGGTGCAGCTGATGGACACAGGTTATGGCTGATTGGAGTGATGTAGACTGTGCATTATGTCTCTCATCTTGTTTCTATGATAATTGGTTCTTCTTCTTCTTATTGTTGTTGTATTGATATTTACCATTGTGTTAATTATTGATACATAAAAATATTGTAGTATGATGTGGCAGGTGATGATTTTCAGGTTACATGTCTTTGTCAATAACTAGTGTTAATGCAAATTTATGTTCTGTATTTGTTAATAATCTTATTAGACACGTTTCATATATGGACAATTATTCAGTGGTATTGTAGAACGTATTTCAGTTCCTGGGGTTCTCATGGATAGGATTATAAATGTTCCTTGTACTCACATTACACTGTCACATTCAAGATCATATTGTTTGTCAGTTTCTGGTTGCCCAAATTGTGATCTAGGTTTTAACACCATGTAATGTTGGTGAATACCGATGTTTCACAAGAATGTTATGCCTCCATCATCAGGGTCAGAGAATTAGATCTAAGTTTTGATACTGAAGTGATTAGGGAAAGGATTTGGTTTCATTGTCGAGACATATTTCAAGGAAGTTGATCACGCAGAACCACATGAAGGGGAAGGTGACAGAATATAGTATGGGCCATTAGGATTGGTGAATATGGAATGTGTGAAGACAGGATAACAAACTGCCCTTTTCAGGGTCACAGATTTGAAGTATGGTTCTAGTTGACCACTTTTTTGGCAGATTTTGTATACATCCAAGTAACACCCTTATCCTAGTCACTTTAGTATCAAAATTTGACTTAGTTCTTTAACAACACTGAAGAAGGCATTATCCTCCAAAACAATGGTATCCATCTAGAAGACTGTGTGGTGTCAGAATCCTTAAGACAACTATCTGAACAGCCCCTGTTATAAAAACCTGGAAATTTATATTTCTGGTGTGCCTTTACCATGTGTTTCTTATTACTGTTACTTTTTAATTGTGTCAGGCAGACATACATACAGATATACCCTTGTGTTAGATTCATGCTGTGTAACTTAGGTAGTGTTGTGATTTCCAAACGGTTTTTCCATGGAGTCCTCTAATTCTGGGTATGGTCAGTAGGGTTTCAATGGATTTCATTGTGATAGATAGCTCCAAGCCAGTTGTGTGTTAAAAATATTAATCATTACTGTTCGCACTCTGTACTAATCATGTGTTGTTGAAACAGATGATACTTGTGGAGAACCATAGCAGCACCCAGTCATAATAATACTGAGTGTCATGAAAGGAACTATGCACTGCATTTCAGAACCAGTCCAGTACTTATGTTCAATTATTATTTATTGCAAGACACTTGTTTTTTTTAATGTTACATGTAGCATCTGGTTTGTGTTCTTAGTATATCTTACAGGTAGCTGACAGTCCAATCAGTTACAGTATACTAGGATTTGTGTTTGATTGTGGTTTTCACTGTGTCTTTATGTTGGGGCGATCGGTATAAACTTGTTTGTTGAAATGACAAAAGTTGTGAGGACAGCTCTAATGATGGTAACAGTCCAGAACACTGTCTTGTCTGGTGTACACACTGTAGTCTGGTAGAAACTTGCTGATGTTAGGTAGGAGTGTGTTTCATCTTCAGAGCAGAGGATGGATGCGGCACTTTACTTCGAAATATCATCATATTTCTTCCAGGCACTGTGTTGTCACATTTCAGATGGCAGTGTTTTTCAAAACATGCTTCTTGGCTAGGCATGATTAAAAATAAATGCCCCCCCCCCCCAACTTATCCCTTTTGACAAAATGAAAAACAGTGTCACCTTTTTAGAAGAACATGGTGCATGTATCATTGGGATATGCCCATACTTGCCTAACACAGTCCATGGTACGGAAGATTGTGAGCTTTATTATATGGGCGAATGATGTGGTTCTGTCTTGAAAAGAAGAATGTACATACAGTTATATATAAATCATGTTTACTTTTGATCGAGATCAAATGTAAGAACATTCTCCATGTAATTATTTTCTTGATGTAGAAAAATTATGCAGTAAATTAATATTTGTGACCGTTAATGATGCTGGAGTTTATATTGTTTATTTCCTTGTAATTCCATGGTTACGTGTGGGTTATGTTTTTATATGAACTGATGCAGCAGTGTTGTTCTTTTTTAATCCTGGTTTGCAGAACTGAGTTCTTGGAGTCCCTGTTCATCAGAAAACAGTACTTATCTGCAATCCACAGAAGAGCCTCAGAATTTTTCGTACATTGCGAATCAAATTCAGTCTTCAGGTGGACATCGCTGTGGTTCCTGTGGCAAATTGTATCGGTGGAAGAGGACTCTGAACAGACACCTGCAGCTTGAGTGTGGCAAGGAGCCACATCTGCAGTGTCTATATTGTCCTCACAGAACCAAGCGGAACTGGGACCTTCAGCAGCACATGAAACTACATCATCTGCAATATATCCCATGAAGCGTTTGGCTCTCCCTATTTGTTCGTTCATTTTTATTTGTCACCTCATTTACATTGATCTTAATGTAGGTGGAGTTCAGCAGATTAACTTTTAATACAGGCAGATTTTAACACATTATTTCAATTCAGGTAGAGCTTAACACAGTGTTTCAGTGCAGGTAGCGTTTAACATTGTGTTCTTAGAGTCTGACATATTGAAGTTGATCTAAAGGTATATTGCATTACTTTTATGGCTTTTTGGTTTTTTCGCGTTACAAAGCTTTTGCATCTCTGCCTTCATAACCTTGGAATTGATCACACCAATGATGAATGCTTTTTTTTAATGTTTTGATATAAAAAGCCACATTAATTAATGTACTCATGGTTCTGATCTAACACACACACACACACACACACACACACACACACACACACACACACACACACACACGCACGCGCACGCGCACGCGCACGCGCACGCACACGCGCACGCACACGCACACGCACACGCACACGCACACGCGCACGCACGCGCACGCGCGCACACGCACACGCACACGCACACGCGCGCGCGCGCGCGCACGCACACATGCCCACACACGCACACGTGCGCGTAGAATTAACTGTTCCCCGTTTCTTTCTGCATATGTAATAGAGATCAGTGAGAGATTTTGTCAAATTTGTTCTATAATCCTGCAAACTTGTATTGTACATTTATTGTATCGTAGGTTAAGCAGCTTAGCCTATTGTTGTGTTCTTGTATCATGTGCTGTAGTGTTAGGATTTCATCTTAATACCTTCCTTGACATGTCTGAAAAATTCTAAAGTTGAAGTGTATAGAAGTGTTGCAACTTGTGTGCTTGTTACATCCGGCATGCCTCAGGTTTTGTTCTTGTTAGGCTTGGTAGGTGATAACTTTCTGTCTTCCACAAATATTAAAACTCTATTGTTTGTTGTACTCTTTATCATGTATGTTTGTCAGTTATTTCCACTTCCATTTCTTGTATGTGTACCATAATTATCATCAATATCTGCCCATGTATAAAAGACTATTGGGAAGATTTAAGCATAGATGGGAGGATACTCTTAAAATGCATCTTAAGAAGATGGACTGTAGGCATGGACCAGATTGATCTAACTCTTGACAGGGACAGGCGGCAGGCTGTTATGAGTGCACCAGTGAACCTCTGAGTTTATTAAAATGCGGGGAACTTCCTCAGTAGCTGAAGAACTGTTAGTGTTTCAAGTAGAATTCTACTCCATGGAGTTAGGTAATTAGTCAATCAGTCAGTGAGTCACTCAGTGAATCTGTCCACATCTTAGAGATTGCATCAGGTGCATCTTGTCTTGCTTTTTTTGTCTTTTGTCAGAGTCCAGCATCAGGGCCTGAAAACAAATTTGGTAGTAACTTTATGGCCAGAGTTCTTGAGAAGATAGTTACTCTGCTAGGCAGTGAATTTAGTGAATTTTATGGAACCCAAGAATTCATTCTGTTGTTCACAGCTGACCATTGCCAGACTGTATGATGTGTCAGATAAATCCAGTCCATAGGTCTGCCCTGCCACACTGTTCTTTAAGGTGCATTTCATATTATTTTTGTCAATGCATAGGCATTCCAAGTGTTTTGTTTCCCTCAGGTTTTCTGAACAGAAATTTCTTTATTAGGGCCTCATTGTTTATGACTAGTTGTGACTGAAAAAACCATTACACAAATCAGGATTAATTTTCAGTGTAAAACACCAACTTGATTCCAAGAGCTTACAAAATATGAGCAATTGAAATGTGGAAGCACCTCAAACAGCATGAAATGCATGAATCTTAATTTTTAGAAACTAAAAACACTTTTTTTTTAATCTTAAAGTGCATATTCCATTCCATGAAGCACGACAGTAATTAACTTTTCTTAATGAAGGACAAAGATTTATTTAGCTATGAGTGGTCTGTGCAGTAGCAGGAGAGTGGGGGGTCCCTTCTGTTGGATGGGGCATTTGCCAGCCATGTGGTTTTGTCATGATGCATTGAAACCAGTCACGAGAGGACAAAGGTTTTAAAATGGTTAGTTATAAAAGGTTGAAATCCTGAACTTCAGGGTTTAGAGTGCGACTGTGCTGTATGCATACCCTTCTATCCTCACACATGGTGTGTGCTCCTCCTGTTTTGGCATTTGGGTAGGAAGTGGAGGTAGCAGATTTTTCTAAAATGTTGGTATCCATATATTAAACTGCACAGTGTCTTATCCCAGAAGCTCATTATCTTACTACTCATTGCCATTAAAATATCAATCTCTACTTTTCCCTCTGCCAAAATGTGTGCTGTCAAATAGCAAATATCTATTACACATGTAAGGAACAGTCAAAGAAACATATTTTAAAATTTTAGTATTATTTATTTCAAACAGGTTTCTAACAAAAATGTTTCTTCCTGCTGATATTTTTCAGATACATCATGGGAAAATAACAGTATAGCAGAAGATATGTTGATGAATTCATCTGAGACTTTTCAGGATGTTTGTATGGTAAACATTCACCGAGGTAACAGTCAAGATGTTTCATACATACTGAACTCACCGAATGAACAAAGGTCAGATGTGACTGTCGAAAGATTCAGATGTTGCAACTGTGGTAAAGTATATCGTTGGAAGAACACGCTGTACCGACATTTGAGACTGGAATGTGGGAAAGAACCCCAGTTTCACTGCCCTTACTGTCCATATAGAGCCAAACGTAAGGGAAATCTTCAGAAGCACGTTGCTATAAGACACCATACAACTGAGTGAAACTTCAGTCCACATTTTTTATTTACAATCTGTCTAATTCAAGAGTGTATGTATTGTTTGGCGAAGTTATTGAAGTAATTTGTACAATAGTACACATAGAAGTAACCAGATGTGTTTCAGCCATCCTTAGGGCTGTTTTCAAGATATTGAAACAAGACCTTTGATTATAATATATTACACTACTACCAGTTTATTTGGTGTTGATGATATATATATATATATATGTTATGATGAATGGTTTTCTGTAGATAGTCTTGAAAATTACCATAAACAGGGTTGAAACATGTCATGTTAATTGTGTGTGAATTATTATATAAATAAGTTAAACAAACTGCCATACATAGTTGAATTAGATGGATCCAAAATAATTTTGCTGACATGGAATGGACCAGGAGATGAGGAGACTACAATTGTCACAGCATTAATTTTGATATTGGACTGGCCACATTATTTATTAGAGGAAGCATAATGTCAATGATTGTGATGTTTAGCATTGAAGGTGACATCATGTGCAGTCATTTATGACACTGAAGTAAACTTTGTGTGTAAAGTTTTCATTGCTACATGAATTGCTGTAAGGGCACTACCAGTACTGAATTATTTTCTGTGCCTGTTTCATATTTGCCACCTGAGAAATCACGTCTGTGTTAAGTGTCACAGTCTTTGTCCTGAAAACTCTGAATCTGTTCTTAAAAAGGATTCTAAGATATCTTCACATTGAAGAAATCACATTTGTTTCATGCATGATGTGATGTGATGTGAACAACTGGTGATTGATAACAGCTGACAGATACACATGGTTGTTTTTGTCATGTTCTGTAATCAGTGTGTAAACTAACATTAATCAACCTATTTGGAAAACATAGCCAGTGATTATGGAGAAGTTTACAATCAGTGGAATGGTTTAACTTGATACCTGTAGGGTACATTGTCACCACAGCAGGCAGGTTTTTAATGTAAATATTAACACATTTATCATTAAGTAGGTACATGCCTGACCACTTTTTGTCAGTTCTTGCTGGACAAGAATGTGTTAATGTAATTTAAAACCACTGGTTCTGAGATGGTTTGATGTTGCTGTTTTAAAAATAAAAGATGTTGCCAGAGTATATTCTATTATGATTGATCATTGACTTAATCCTTCTGGCTCCACTATGGCCCTGGGGTTAACTTAGCCTGGAACGGAAATGAGTATGTGGTATTCCTCGGGAGTGGCTTGTGTGTAGGGCTGACAACCTTACAGCTTTATGTTCAGATTGTCTAGAAATTCAGGGAACCTCATCCATCCAAAGCCCTAAGAGCCAGTCCAGGCCTGTAATGGAATAGCTGTATCTTAGCTCTTACATTTTGGTACATGAAAATGTTTTTTGATGCTAAAGTACGAAGTTCTGTTAGCAGTATCTGGTAAACATGACTGTGTGGATTTTGAAATTTGGAAGAGTGTATCTGGATATTATCTAATGTCTCAAATCACTGTGCTGTCTCAGTGTCTGTTGTATTCCAAGTGCTGATTGCAGATTTTATTACTCATCCTGCTGTAATGGCACCCTAATTCATATTATACAAAACTGTGCTACAGTTCGCACTTCACTCATTTTACAAATGTGTCCTCAGCATTTTATAATGCATTTAAATGTATGTTAGGAATATGTTTTCAAATTGTAGTAAAAATCCTGAATATGATATTTTATGAATGTCTGTCTGGTGGGAGTAACCTGATGTATGTGCACAGACAGACATGAGGAAGCTGAAAGTTTTTAATCTTTAGGTGGGCCATCCCCGTTGTGTTTGATACGATCACAATAAGTAGATAGAGAAGTCAGGCATAACCAGTACATACGTTATTTATTGCAATGTGTAGTTGGAAGTTCACTACATGTTTCGGCCTTTCTTCAATTAGGCTATCATCAGGTCACAAGTCCTTTATCAAGGAAACTGTACAATATATGTTACAATATCAGAATCAATTCATAGTTGTTTGAGTTGTTTTATGGATGAGAGACGAGATCTCTTCGAACAACTATGAATTGATTTAGACGTTGTAACATATTTAGGGTTTGTGGTTTTGTGCATCTTCAATCACTCAAATAAAACACCCAGCTAGATGCAACAATCAATCGTAAAAATTTTATTGCTTTTTCGTACAGACACTGCTCAACATGTTTCGGGCATTACCATGCCCATCATCAGGAGCCCGTCAAACTGCCGTTGCAGCCTCTGGTTTCCGCATGAATGTGGAGGTGGAAGTGTTCTCAGCCGTGGTCGGTTTGTTAACAAACGGCAGTTTGACGGGCTCCTGATGATGGGCACGGTAATGCCCGAAACATGTTGAGCAGTGTCTGTATGACAAAGCAATAAAATTTTAAGATTGATTGTTGCATCTAGTTGGGTGTTTTATATGAGTGATTGTAACATATATTGTATGGTTTCCTCGATAAAGGACTTGTGACCTGATGATGGCCTAATTGAAGAAAGTTTGAAACATGTAGCCAACTTCAGACTACACCTTGCAATGAATAATATATGTACTGGTTGTGTGTGACTTCTCTGTCTACTAATTGTGATCAAGCTGATAGTTATGTGGTGCATGTAAATGTGCGTAGAGAGGTGAAGTCCATGTGCATGCCATGATGGCCAATGGTGGACTGGATGAATAGCTGTACACATTATTGACATTCAGACTAGGCAGAGTTGACTGGGTGGCTTTACTTCCCTGCTGCTGCTTTAATTCTAGGGAAAGGGTCCCCAGTACACAATGAATAGGAGGCTGCATGGGCCTTGGGGCTGGTTTACTCGTTATAGAAGAGAAAGTCTCTTGCCCCTGCAGAGAAATTGAGTTCTGAATTCTTTGTTGTTTATTTCACAGTCTAGTCATTTGTAATCTTCATAGCTCTTTATATTGCTTTATTGCAGGTAGAATGAAAGTGCTCACAAACATTATTGGCAGTTCAGACACATTGCATATTCAAGGACTGTTTTGCAGCATAAATGTATGACCAGTGTAACTTGTATACAGCACAAGAGCATAAATTGTTTTTCCATCTATTTCTTGATATTAAGATTTTGGTATTTTGTTGCCTCCAAATTGTTGGTATCTGTCTGCCAGACTACACAGTGTTATATGCCAGAAAATGGATCATAATATTTGTCACAGTGAGAACTTCAGATTTTTTATTTTCATGAAAGCGCTGTGTATATTGGAAGATGCTTAAATGGAAGGTTGCAGTGAGATTCACACTTTTATATTTGTATTCTTTTATTTTTTGGTTTATGTAATAAAGGTTCATGGGTCATTTCAAATAAATCAACCAACGAGATGCAACAATTTCTCAAGTTTATTACTTGACGTTTACGTACAGCTGGACACGTTTTGGGCGTCCTCACGCCCATCATCAGGAGCTCAACAACTGCAGTAGCAGCCTCTGGTTTTACTGTTGGAGCATGGTGATAGCAGTGCCGTTGGTCGTGGTCGGGCCGGCCGGCGGACCTGACCACGACCAAC
>Ga0268261_10001140_pt1 | contig 17932 bp, 7 predicted proteins | sample TergutNc150P1_FD_190353 | JGI IMG/M metagenome (GOLD analysis project Ga0268261, IMG submission 190353) | Nasutitermes corniger P1 segment gut microbial community from laboratory colony in Florida, USA - Nc150 P1 (SPAdes) (version 2) | ecosystem: Host-associated > Arthropoda: Insects > Digestive...
ATGAAACTAAAGAACGAGTAGTGCCTGCTGCAACCTGAAGGGAGCACTTACTAAAATCCAAAAATGGGCAACTAGCCCCAAACTCAAAATTTTGAATTTTTTTTCAAAAAATGGGCAACTGACCCCAAATGGGCCCAAATTTGGGGGTGCTCTTTTGCACCCCCACTTTTTTTGAATTTTGGGCCCGGGGGAATTGCCCATCGACCGACCAGCCCCGGCCACATACTACTCATATGTTTTGAGTCATTTATCAACACAATAGATACATGTCGAGCTTCAGAAAGTTACTTATTAATTCCGCGCAAGTCATAAATCTCGATCATTTTCTGCGATATACTGCATTTCGATTGCTAATACACGAATTTCTTCAGCTGGCGCAATTCACGTTAGGAAATCGAAGATAGAACAGGTTATCTGTTTTATAATGTTTTGTCGCAAGTCTAATTTTGAAAACATATTCCTAACTGATAACCTCAATGTCACCGTCTGTAACTTGTAGTTTTGTTGCAAGAAACATACACATAAATGGCGAGGAAGCGGTCATTTTTGCAAAATTACGGAACAGATTTTACAATAAATAGTTCCACCTTTTGCCGCTAGGATCTCTGGCGTCTTTGCAGATGAAAGTGGGAACCACTAAGAAATTGCCCAGGATGCAGTGTACCTGATCCATAATTGTCTCTTCTCTTGGGCTTTTGTTCTTGCCTTACTGGCCATAGAGATATATATTTGTGGGATACCGTAGGGTTGCTTGATGTACAACTACTCCAGTGACAACAGTATTTATTAACACGATTCGGTTTACACTGTCCAAACAGCAGAGAGAACGAAGTGAAGCTGGTACCGGAACTACACTGATTTTACAGGCAATTGCGGTCTCCGTTTATTTGGTCCGCTGGGTTGGTGTATCGTCTGAGATTGATCAGAATAAACTGACCTGTGATTGGTCGATATAAACTGATTTGTGATTGACCGGACTGGCCTGTGGCTTGAGGCACTGAAATGGGCCGTTCTTATACTTGTACGATAATGGGTAAGGTCCTAAAAAGGGCCGTTTGTGGACATTTGGAATGTTCCCACATCACCCCATGTGATTGGTGGAAATAAACTGACTTGTAATTGGCCGGACTGGACTGTGGCTTGAGACACTTAAATGGGCCGATCTTATATTTGTAGGGTGCTTTGGTAAGGACCTGAAAAGGGCCGTTTGTAGACTTGTCGGATGTTCCCACATCACCCCTTGTGATTCTTCGAAATAAACTGACTTATGATTGGCCGGCATGTCCTGTGGCTTGAGGCACTGATATGGGCCGTTCTTATATTTGTAGTGTGCTTGCGTAAGGTCCTGAAAAGGGCCGTTTGTAGACGGACTGTTCCCAAATACTCATGAATGAATCTAAATGTCGGTCCCGTATACACGTTTTTTATTACTTAGCGCGAGACGTGTATCGAACTCATATACTGAACTAATAGGCTGTATTTCGAGAGTTAGTACACGAACATTTTCAGTTGCCCGAACACATGTACGGAGACTTTTTTATTACCGATGAGTTGCATTTCAACATGTAAGGCAATTAGTTCTTCAGAATTCTCGAGTCGCGTTTCCAGTCCATAGACAGTAAGCCAAGACTGAACATACAATTTCTTTATTTGGTGCTAATTATTTTTAAACCCATATTCAGAACAGAAAAGGTGTATGCCTGAATGTCAATACACGGACATCAACAATTGCACTTTGTCAGGCTAACAGGCTTTTCCACTCAATGGCTGTATGTCAAACGCTTTGAGGAGGATTAAAACTTTTTTTACAATATTCACCACAGTTGAGGTGCAAGTAGTTCGTAATTATACGAATTTCATTACTTGTCAAAAGCCTTGATCCTGTCAAATTTATGAAGTTTCTTTGCAGATAGATTGCCATTAAACATATTTCAACACTTTTAACGCGAAACGTTTCGAAAACACTTTTAGCACAGAATAGCTGTAGTTGGTGCAAGTTATGTTTTAGTCACTTATTCAGTACACCTTGGCTGCATTTCGAGCGCATATATGTTTAGAGTCATTTATCAATACAATAAAGCTTTATGTCGAGCGTCAGAAAGAATCTTATTAAGTTGATTCAAGTCATAATTCTCGATCATTTTCTGCGATTTTAGACTGAAGTTCGAGCACCATTACACGAATTTCTTCAGTCGGCGCAATATATATTACAAAACGAAACGTGGTTTAGATACAATTTAGCTCTTTTAAAGCAAGTCATGTTTTGAACAATCATTAACAAAATAATTTCAATGTCACCGTCAATCCCTCGTAGTAGATTTGTGGCAAGAAACGTATACATAAATGGCGATGAAGCGGTAGTTTCTGCTACATTACGTGTCAAACTTTAGACAAATAGTTCCACCTTTTGCCGCTAGGTTCTCTGGTGTCTTTGCGAACATAGAGGCTCCTGGCGGCTAAAGTGGGAACCACTAAGAACTTGCCCTTGATGCAGTGTACCAGATCCGTAACGTTCTCCTGCCTGGGAAATTGTTCATGCGTAACTGTCCTTAGAAAGGTATATACTAATAAAAGCACGTAAATGTCGGTCCTTTATACACGAATCTCATTATTTAGCGCGAGACGTTTATCGGGCTCATATACTGAACAAGTAGGTTGTACTTCGAGCGTTAATAAGTGAACATCTTCAGTTCGCCAAACTCATGTACGGAGGCTGTTTTGGTTACCGATGATTTGCATTTCAAGCTCTAAGACAATTATTTCATCTATATTCGCGGGTCATGTTTCCAGCCCATATTCAATACAGATAGACAGTAAGTCAATAGCAAACACAAATTTCAAGATTTGGCGCAAGTTATGTTTAACCCGTATTCTGAACAGCTAAGTTATATGTCGAAAGGCAATACACGAATTTCAACACTTGCAGTGTGTCATGTTAACATGCTTCATCACAGAATGGCTGTATGTCAGTCGCTTAACAGGTACGCTTTGAAGTGGATTAAATCATTTTTGTAGCCCATATTCAGCACAGTTAAGGTGCAAGTAGTTCCAAATTATGTGAATTTCATCACTTGTCAAAAGTCTTGCTCCTGACAATTTTCTATGCAATTTGGTTGTAGAATGATTGCCATTTACCAGATTTCAACGCCTTTAGTGCGAAACGTTTCGAGACAATTTTCAGCACAGAATTGCTTCAGTTGGTGGAAGACACGTTTTAGTCACTTATTCAGTACACTTTGGCAACATGTCGAGGGCATATATGTTTTGAGTCATTTATCAACACAATACATACATGACGAACGTCAGATAGTTACTTATTAATTTGGCTCAAGTTCTAATTCTCGAACATTTTCTGCAATGATATCCTGTACTTCGATCGCTAATACCCGAATTTCTTCACGTGGCGCGATTCACGTTACGAAATCGAAGTTAGAACAGGTAATCTGTTTTATAAAGGGTTGTCGCAAGTCTTATTTTGAAAACATATTCCTAACTGATAACCTCAATGTCACCGTCTGTCACTTGTCGTAGTGTTGTAGCAAGAAACATATACATAAATGGCGAGGATGCGGTCATTTTTTAAAATTTACGTTACAGAGTTTACTACAAATAGTTCCACATTTTGCCGCTAGGATATCTGTCGTCTTTGCAGATGAAGATGGGAACCACTAAGAAATTGCCCAAGATGCAGTGTACCTGATCCATAAGGTCTCTTCTCTTGGGCTTTTGTTTTTGCCTTACTGGCCATAGAGTTATATATTTGTGGGATACCGTAGGGTTGCTTGATGTACAACAACAGTACTCCAATGACAACAGTATTAATTAACACGATTCGGTTTACACTGTCCAAACAGCAGAGAGAACGAAGTGAAGTTGGTACCGGAACTAGACTGATTTTACAGGCCAATGCAGTCTCCGTTTATTTGGTCCGCTGGGTTGGTGTATCGTCTGTGATTGATCAGAATAAACTGACCTGTGATTGGTCGATATAAACTGATTCGTGATTGACCGGACTGGCCTGTGGCTTGAGACACTGAAATGGGCCGTTCTTAAATTTGTACGGTGATTGGGTAAGGTCCTGAAAAGGGCCGTTTGTAAATTTGTTGGACGTTCCCACAACAACCCCTGTGATTGGTAGAAATAAACTGACTTGTGATTCGCCGAACTGGCCTGTGGCTTGAAGCACTGAAATGTGCCGTTCTTATATTTGTAGGGTGCTTTCGTGGGGTCCTGAAAAGGGCCGTTTGTAGACGTTTGATATTCCCACATCACCCCCTGTGATTGTTCGAATTAAACTGACTTGAGATTGGCCGGCATGTCCTCTGGCTTGAGGCACTGAAATGGGCCGTTCTTATATTAGTAATGTGTGCGTAAGGTCCTGAAAAGGGCCGTTTGTAGACTTGGTTGTTCCCACATACTCATGAATGAATCTAAATGTCGGTCCGTATACACGTTTTTCATTACTTAGCGCGAGACGTGTATTGAACTCATATATATATTTCGAGAGTTAGTACACGAACATCTTCAGTTCGCCGAACACATGTACGGGGCTTATATGATTACCGATGAGTTGCATTTCAAGCTGTAAGGCAATTAGTTCATCACTATTCTCGAGTCACGTTTCCAGTCCTAAACATACAAATTTCTTTATTTGTTGCAAGTTATGTTCAAACCCATATTCAGAACAGATAAGATGTATGTCGAATTCCAATACACGGATTTCAACACTTGCACTTTGTCAGGTTATCAGTCTTTTTCTCTGAATGGCTGTATGTCAAGCGCTTTGAGGTGGATTAAACCTCTTTTTACCATATTCACCACAGTTGATGTGCAAGTAGTTCGTAACTATATGAATTTCATAACTTTTCAAAAGTCTTGATCCTGACAAATTTATGAAGTTTCGTTGCAGATAGATTGCTATTAAACAGATTTCAGCACTTTTAACGCGCAACGTTTCGAAACCTCTTTTGGCACACAATTTTTTTGTTGGTGCAAGTTACGTTTATACACTTTTTCAGTACACCTTGGCTGCATGTCGAGCGCGTGTATGTCTAGAGTCATTTATCAATACAATAAAGCTTTATGTCGAGCGTCAGAAAGGATCTTATTAAGTTCACTCAAGTCATAATTCTCGATCATTTTCTGCACATTTACTCTGAAGTTCGAGCTCCATCACACGAATTTCTTCAGTTGGCGCAATACATATTACGAAACCAAACGTGGTTAGGTATACTTTAGGTCGAACAACTTTTAAAGCAAGTCATGTTTTGAACAATCATTAATAACATAATTTCAATGTCACCGTCAATACCTTGACGTAGATTTGTGGCAAGAAACATATGTAAATGGCGAGGAAGCGGTAGTTTCTGCTAAATTACGTGTCAAACTTTCGACAAATAGTTCCACCTTTTGCCGCTAGGTTCTCTGGCGTCTTTGCAGACATAGAGGCTCCTGTTGGCGAAAGTGGAAACCACTAACAACTTCCTCTTGATGCAGTGTACCAGATCCGTAATGTTCTTCTATCTGGGCTATTGTTGATACCTAACTAGCCTTAGAAAGCTGTATACTAATAAATGAACTTAAAAGTCAGTCCCTTATACACGTATCTCATTACATAGCGCGAGACGTTTATCGAGCTCATATACTGAACAAGTAGGTTGTACGTCGAGCGTTAATAAGCGAACATCTTCCATTGGCCGAACTCATGTACGTAGGCTGATTTGGTTACCGATGTGTTGCATGTCAAGCTCTAACACAATTATTTCATCTCTATTCGGGGGTAATGTTTGCAGTCCATATTCAATACAGATAGACAGTAAAAAAAAATTTCAAGATTTGTCGCAAGTTATGTTTAAACCCGTATTCTGAACAGCTAAGTTATATGTCGAAAGGCAATACTCGAATTTCAGCACTTGCGGTGAGTCATGTTATCATGCTTTACCACAGAATGACTGTATGTCATTCCCTTAACAGGTACGCTTTGAAGTGGAATAAATAATTTTTGTAGCCTATATTCAGCATAGTTAACTAGCAGGTAGTTCGTAATTATATGAATTTCATCACTTGTCAAAAGTCTTGATCCTGACAATTTTCTATGCAATTTGGTTGTAGAATGATTGTCATTTACCAGATTTCAACACTTTTAGCGCGAAACGTTTCGAGACAATTTTCAGCTCAGAATTGCTTCAGTTGGTGGAAGACACGTTTTAGTCACTTATCCAGTACACTTTGGCGGCATGTCGAGCGCATATATGTATTGAGTCATTTATCAACAATAAATACATGTCGAGCGTCAGAAAATTACTTATTAATTTAGCTCAAGTCATAATTCTCGATCATTTTCTGCAATAATATACTGTATTTCGATCGCTAATACACGATTTTCTACAGCTAGCGCGATTCACGTTACGAAATCGAATTTAGAACAGGTAACTGGTTTTATAAAGGGTTGTCGAAAGTCTTATTTTGAAAACATATTCCTAACTGATAACCTCACTGTCCCCTTTGTCACTTGTCGTAGTTTCGTAGCAAGAAACATATACATAAATGGCGAGGATTCGGTCATTTTTGCAAAATTACGGAACAGAGTTTACTACAAATAGTTCCACCTTTTGCCGCTAGGATCTCTGGCGTCTTTGCAGATGAAAGTGGGAGTCATTAAGAAATTGCCCAGGATGCAGTGTACCTGAACCATAACAGTCTCTTCTCTTGGGCTTTTGTTCTTGCCTTACTGTCCATAGAGCTATATACTCATGAATGGATCTAAATATCGGTCCCGTATACACGTATTTCATTGCTTAGCGCGAGACGTGTATCGAACTCATATACTGAACTAATAGGCTGAATTTAGAGAGTTAGTACACGAACATCTTCAGCTGCCCGAACACATGTACGGAGACTTTTTTGATTACCGATGAGTTGCTTTTCAAGCTGTAAGGCAATTAGTTCATCAGAATTCTCGAGTCGCGTTTCAAGTCCGTAGACAGTAAGCCAAGCCTGAACATACAAATTTCTTTATTTGGTGCAAGTTATGGTTAAACCCATATTCAGAACAGATAATATGTATGTCGAATGTCAATACACGGATTTCATGACTTGCAATTTGTCAGGTTAACGGGCTTTTTCACTAAATGGCGGTATGTAAAGCGCTTTGAGGTGGATTAAATCTTTTTTTACCATACTCACCACAGTTGAGGTGCAAGTAGTTCGTAATTATATGAATTTCATTACTTGTCAAAAGTATTGATCCTGACAATTTTATGAAGATACGTTGCAGATAGACTGCCATTAAACAGATTTCAACACTTTTAACGCGTAACGTTTCGAAAACACTTTCAGCACAGAATTGCTGTAGTAGGTGCAAGTTATGTTTTGGTCACTTATTCATTACACCTTGGCTGCATGTCGAACGCATATATGTTTAGAGTCATTTTTCAATACAATAAAGCTTTATGTCGAGAGTCAGAAAGGATCTTATTAAGTTGACCCAAGTCATATTTCTCGATCATTTTCTGCAAATTTGGACTGAAGTTCGAGCGCCATCACACGAATTTCTTCAGTTGGCGCAATACATATTAAGAAGCCAAACGTGGTTTAGATATAATTGAGGTCTTTTAAAGTAAGTCATGTTTTGAACAGTCATTAATAACATAATTTCAATGTCACCGTCAACCCCTCGTCGTAGATTTGTGGCATGAAACATATACATAAATGGCGAGGAAGCGATAGTTTCTGCTAAATTACGTGTCAAACTTTCGACTAATAGTTTCACCTTTTGCCGCTAGGTTCTCTGGCGTCTTTGCGAACATAGAGGCACCTGGCGGCGAAAGTGGGAAACACTAAGAACTTGCCCTTGATGCAGTGTACCAGATCCGTAACGTTCTCCTGCCTGGGAAATTGTTCATGCGTAACTGTCCTTAGAAAGGTATATACTAATAAAAGAACGTAAATGTCGGTCCTTTATACACGAATCTCATTATTTAGCGCGAGACGTTTATCGGGCTCATATACTGAACAAGTAGGTTGTACTTCGAGCGTTAATAAGTGAACATCTTCAGTTCGCCAAACCATGTATGGAGGCTGTTTTGGTTACCGATGATTTGCATTTCAAGCTCTAAGACAATTATTTCATCTATATTCGCGGGTCATGTTTCCAGCCCATATTCAATACAGATAGACAGTAAGTCAAGAGTAAACACACAAATTTCAAGATTTTGCCCAAGTTATGTTTAAAACTGTCTTCTGAACAGCTAAGTTATATGTCGAAAGGCAATACACTAATTTCAACACTTGCAGTGAATCATGTTAACATGCTTTACCACATAATGGCTGTACGTCAATCGCTTAACAGGAACGCTTTGAAGTGGATTATATCATTTTTGTAGCCCATTTTCGGCACAGTTAAGGTGCAAGTAGTTCGTAATTACATGAATTTCATCACTTGTCAAAAGTCTTGATCCTGACAATTTTCTATACAATTTGGTTGTAGAATGAATGCCATTTACCAGATTTCAACGCTTTTAGTGCGAAACGTTTCGAGACAATTTTCAGCACAGAATTGCTTCAGTTGGTGAAAGAGACGTTTTAGTCACTTATTCAGTACACTTTGGCAGCATGTCGAGCGCATATATGTTTTGAGTCATTTATCAACAAAATACATACATGACGAGCGTCAGAAATTATTAATTTGGCTCAAGTTCTAATTCTCGAACATTTTCTGCAGTGATGTACTGTATTTCGATCGCTAATACACGAATTTCTTCAGGTGGTGCAATTCACGTTACGAAATCGAAGTTAGAACAGTTAATCTGTTCTATAAAGGGTTGTCGCAAGTCTTATTTTGAAAACATATTCCTAACTGATAACCTCAATGTCACCGTCTATCACTTGTCGTAATTTTGTAGCAAGAAACATATACATAAATGGCGAGGATTCGGTCATTTTTGCAAAATTATGGTATAGAGTGTACTACAAATAGCTCCCCATTTTGCCGGTAGGCTCTCTGGCTTCTTTGCAGTTGAAAGTGGGAACCACTAAGAAATTGCCCAAGATCCATAACGGTCTCTTCTCTTGGGCTTTTGTTTTTGCCTTACTGGCCATAGAGCTATATATTTGTGGGATACCGTAGGGTTGCTTGATGTACAACAACAGTACTCCAATGACAACAGTATTTATTAACACGATTCGGTTTACACTGTCCAAACAGCAGAGAGAAAGAAGTGAAGCTGGTACCGGAACTACACTGATTTTACAGGCAATTGCGGTCTCCGTTTATTTGGTCCGCTGGGTTGGTGTATCGTCTTAAATTTATCAGAATAAACTGACCTCTGATTGGTCGATATAAACTGATTTGTGATTGACCGGACTGGCCTGTGGCATGAGGCACTGAAATGGGCCGTTCTTATATTTGTACGGTGCTTGTGTAAGGTCCTGAAAAGGGCTGTTTTGTAGACATGTGGGATGTTCCCACATCACCGCCTGTGATTGGTCGAAATAAACTGAATTGTGATTGGCCGACCTGGCCTGTGGATTGAGACACTGAAATGGGCCGTTCTTATATTTGTAGGGTGCTTGGGTAAGGTCCTGAAAAGGGCAGTTGGTAGACTTATGGGATGTTCCCACATCACCCCCTGTGATTCTTGGAAATAAACTGACTTGTGATTGGCCGGCATGTTCTGTGGCTTGAGGCACTGAAATGGGCCGTTCTTATATTTGTAGTGTTGCGTAGGTCCTGAAAAGGGCCGTTTGTAAACTTGAGGGTTGTTCCCACATACTCATGAATGAATCCAAATGTCGGTCCCGTATACACGTTTTTCATTACTTAGCGCGAGACGAGTATCGAACTCATATACTGAACTAATAGGCTGTATTTCGAGAGTTAGTACACGAACATCTTCAGTTGGCCGAACACATGTACGGAGATTTTAGGATTACCGAAGATTTGCATTTCAAGCCGTTAAGCAATTAGTCCATCACTATTCTCGAGTCGCGTTTCTAGTACATAGTAAGCCAAGCCTGAACATACAAATTTCTTTATTTTGTGTAAGATATGTTTAAACCCATATTCAGAACAGATAGGATTTATGCCTGAATGTGACTACACAGATTTTAACACTTCTACTTTGTCAGGATAACAGGCCTTTTCACTAAATGGCTGTATGTCAAGCGCTTTGAGGTGGATTAAAACTTTTCATACCATATTCACCACAGTTGAGGTGCAAGTAGTTGGTAGTTATAAGAATTTTTTTACTTGTCAAAATCTTGATCGTGACAAATTCATGAAGTTTCGTTGCAGATAGATTGCCATTAAACATATTTCAAAACTTTTAACGCGTAACGTTTCGAAAACACTTTCAGCACAGAATTGCTGTAGAAGGTGTAAGTTATGTTTTAGTCGCTTTATTTACTTGTGTCTTTTACTTTCTTGTGTTTCGTGTGTGAGTGCTCGACCTACAGCCTATCTCTGCCATGTATGCGCTTGGATCATGACTCGGTCCCAGTGATGAAATTCGTTTAACTGCGAACAACATGCAGCGTATCTACACTGAATATGGGACTAAAACTATAATTGAACCTAATGAAAAAACTGGTACTTATTCTTTTGTGTTTTTTCTTATATGTGCTAACTATGAGCTCGAAACATTTGGCGCTACAAGATATGAAATACTATAACATTCTATCCAAAACCAGACTTTATAGACGTTAGTCTAAAAACATGAGTTTGGACAAGTGATGAAATTGGTATAAGTACGAAATACGTGTCTTAGTAGTACTGAAAATGAGCTACAAATAGTTCTTACATGACCTGACGGACGTCGTGCCATAACGCATCTGTCTGTGACGAAGAAGGCATGGAAATATCTCACACAAAGTGATGACAATTGTGTTTTCCCGTTCGATATACCTCTCATAAGTTCTGATTTTAGGTCTAAACATAACTTGCATATAATACTGAAATTCGGGTTTTGCATGCGACCTACAGCCTATCTGTGCAGTATTTGAGCTCCAAACGTGACTCGCGCATAGTGATGGGGCTCGACATTTAGGTTCATTCATTGGTATATAACTCGGCCCAGTTAGGCATGACGAAAAGCCTAGTCAAGAGAACGTTGTCGATATGACAAGCTGCATTCTGGTAAGTTCTTAGAAGTTCCCATTTAGGTTGCCAGGCGCTTCCAAGTACGCCTAGACGCCAGAGTTCCTAGCGGCGAAAGTTGTAACTACGTGTTGAGAAGGCTGTACTGTGATGTTGAAGACCTTACCCCTTCCAAACCATTTAGGGATCTGATTCTTACTACAAAACTATGAAAAGGGGCGAAGAACACAATTAGCTTACGTGTATTTAAAGCATGAGTTGCAACAAAACACAAAAAGAGTAATGATGTTCCCCCATCAGATTATCTGTGCTGCATTTCATTTCGTAATATGAATTGCTCCAACTGAGAAATTCATTGTTAAGAGCTTGACCTATATCTACCTTTGCAGAAATTGAACCCCACTTATTGCTTGAGCTAACTGAATAAAAGTCTATATGACTTTCGACAAGTAGCTTAATAGTGTTGATACATGTGCCAAATGAAATTATTTGTACTTTCGTGCTCAACCTCCAGCAGATCTATGCTGAATAAAGTCTGAAGACACCATTCGCACAAAATGATCAAATTCGATTATTTGTGCTCGAAAAGTCATGAAATTCGTATACTTACGAAAGAATAGCAAATTAACTGTGCTGAATATGGGCTACAAATTACAAATGTTTTGACACTTGACGTACAGCCGATCAGAGACAAATAATGACTGGAAATTTCCACCTGAAATAATGAAATTTTTGTATTTCCACCCCACATACGTCTTATCTGTTCTGATTGTAGGTCTAAACATTACTTGCACAAATTCAACATTTTGTGAATTTGCACTCGACCTACATCCTATCTGAACACTCTCTCTACTAAAAACATGACTCGCGCTAAGTTATGAAATACGTGCAAAGCGTCTCAGCTTTTGGGTACATTCATTAAGCCTGTTCGGGATGAAGAAAAGCCCAGTCAGGAAAGGTTATGGATATGATACGCTGCAGCTTGAGAAAGTTCTTAGTAGTTCCCACTTTTATCACCAGGTGCCTCCAAATATTCAAAGCCGCCAGAGATAATAGCGGCGAAAGATGGAACTATATGTCGAGAAGTGCTGTCCTGTAATTTTGCATAAATGACGGCTTTCACGGCATATAGGTATCTGTTTCTGGATCTCCGAACCTGTATTGGTACAAACTATTGTGTTTCCCGTCTGAGTGCTCGACCTACAGCCTATCTCTGCAATGTATGCTCTTGGATCATGACTCGAGCCAAGTGATGAAATTCGTTTATATGCGAACTAAACATATACTGAATATGGGACTAAAACTAGAATTGAACCTACTGAAGCAACTGGTATTTATTCTTTTGTGTATATTTCTTATATGTGCTTAATGTGCTCGAAACATTTGGCGCTACAAGTGCTGAAATAAGTTTAATGGCATTCTATCTAAATCCAGACATTAGAGACGTTAGTCTAAAAACATAAGTTTCGACAAGTGATGAAATTGGTATAATTACGAAGGACTTGTGTCTTAACTGTACTGAAAATAGGCTACAAACGTGTCTTACTACAACTAAGGGAAGTCGTGCCATAACGCATCTATCTGCGACGAACAAGGCATGGAAAAGTCTCAAAAAAAGGGTTGAAAATTGTGTATTTCCGTTCGACATACTTCTTATCTGTTCTGATTATAGGTCTAAACATAACTTACATATAATTCTGAAAATCGGGTGTTTGCACGCGACCTACATCCTTTCTGTGCAGTAGTTGAGCTCGAAACATGACTCGCGCTAAGTGATGGGGCTCGACATAAAGTTTCACTCATTAGTATATAACTCAGACCAGTTAGGCATGACGATAAGCATAGTCAGGAGAACGTTGTGGATCTGAAAAGCTTCATCCTTGGCAAGTTCTTAGTAGTTCACACTTTCGTTGCCAGGCGCTTCCAAGTACGCCTAGACGCCCGAGCTCCTAGCGGCGAAAGTTGGAAGTATTTGTTGAGAAGGCTGTCCTGTATTGCTAAAGACCTTAAAACTTAGACGACATTTAGAGATCTGATTCTTGCTACAAATTTATGAAAAAGGGGGCGGACACATTTAGCTTACGTGTATTTAATGCATGAGTTGCAACAAACCATATAAAATGAGTAATGATATTCGCCCATCAGATTACCTGTGTTGCATTTAATTTCTTAATATGAATTGTTCCAACTGAGAAATTCCTGAATAAGAGCTCGAACTATATATATCTTTGCAGAAATTGAAAAACAATTATTGCTTGAGCTAAATGAATAAAACGCTTTACGACGTTCGACAAGTAGCTTAATAGTGTTGATACATGTACCAAATCAAATTATTTCTACTTTCGTGCTCAACCTCCAGCAGATCTATGCTGAATAAAGACTGAAGAGATCATTCGCACGAAATGATCAAATTCGTTTATTTGTTCTCGAAGTCATGAAATTCGTATACTTACGAAAGAATAGAACTTAACTGTGCTGAATACGGGCTAGAAACTTGATTTACTCCAACCGAAGCAAGAAGTGTTTCGACACTTATCATACAACCGATCAGAGACAAATAATGCCTAGAAAATTCTACTTGAAGTAATGAAATTTGTGTATTTACACTCCACTTACATCTTATCTTTTCTGATTGTAATGCCTAAACATAACTAGCACAAAATTCTGCATTTTGTGAATTTGCACTCGACCTACATCCTATCTGTACACTATCTCAACCTAAAACATGACTCGCGCTAAATTACGAAATAAGTGAATAGCGTCTCAACATTTGGGTACATTCATTAAACCAGTTAGGGATGAAGAAAAGCCCAGTCAGGAAAGTTTATGGATATGACACGCTGCAGCCTGGGCAAGGTCTTAGTAGTTCCCACTTTCGTCACCAGGCGCCTCCACATGTGCAAAGACGCCAGATATCCTAGCGGAGTAAAATGGAACTATTTGTCGAGAAGGCGTTCCTATAATTTTGCATAAATGTCCGTTTTCACGCCATTTAGGTATCTGTTTCTGGATCTCCGAACCTGTATTAGTACAAACTCTTGTGTTTCGTGTCTCAGTGCTCGACCTACAGCCTATCGCTGCCATGTATGCGCTTGGATCATGACTCGGGCCAAGTGATGAAATTCGTTTATATGCGAACAACATGCAGCGTATCTATACCGAATATGGGACTAAAACTAGAATTGAACCAAATGAAGCAACTGGTATTTATTCTTTTGTGTTTATATCTTATATGTGCTGAATATGAGCTTGAAACATTTGGCGCTACAAGTTATGAAATACGTTTAAGTGGGAATTACTAAGACCTTGCCCAGGCTACAGCGTGTCATATCCATAACCTTTCCTGACTGGGCTTTCCTTCGTACCGAAGAGGCTTAATGAATGTACCCAAATGTTGAGACGCCATGCACGTATTTCATAACTTATCGCGAGTCATGATTTCAGTTGAGGGAGTTTACAGATAGGATGTAGGTCGAGTGCAAATAGACGTTATAGACGTTAGTCTAAAAATTTGAGATTCGACAAGTGATGAAATTGGTATAATTACGAACACTTGTGTCTTAACTGTACTGAAAATGAGCTACAAACATACCTTACACCAACTGACGGAAGCCATGCCATACCGCATCTATCTCTGAAGAAGAAGGCATGGAAAAATCTCACACAAAGTGATGAAAAATATGTATTGGAGTTCGACATACTTCTTATCTGTTCCTATTATAGGTCTATACATAACTTGCACATAATTCTGAAATTCGGATGTTTGCACGCGACCTACAGTCTATGTGTGCAGTATTTGAGCTCGGAACGTGACTCACGCTAAGTGATGGGGCTCGACGTTTAGGTTCATTCATTAGTATATAACATAGTCAAGTTAGGCATGACAAAAATCCTAATCAGGAGAACGTTGTGGATCTGACAAGCTGCATCCTGGGCAAGTTCTCAGTAGTTCCCATTTTCGTTGCCAGGCGCTTCCAAGAACGCATAGACACCACAGATCCTAGCTGCGAAAGTTGGAACTATTTGTTGAGAAGGCTGTCCTTTAATTTTGAAAACCTTACCCCTTCCTCGCCATTTAGGGATTCTGATTCTTGCTGCAAATCTATGAAAAGGATACGACGGACACAATTAGCCCACGTGTATTTAAAGCATGAGTTGCAACAAATCCCATAAAAAGAGTAATGAAGTTTGCCCATCAGATTACCTGTGCTGCATTTCATTTCGTAATATGAATTGCTTCAACTGAGAAATTCGTGTATAAGAGCTCGAACTATATCTATCTTTGCAGAAACTGAGAACCAATTATTGCTTGTGCTGACTGAATAAAACGCTTTTTGACGCTCGACAAGTAGCTTAATAGTGTTGATGCATGTGCCAAATCAAATCATGGGTACTTTCGTGCTCAACCTCCAGCAGATATACGCTCAATAAAGACTGAAGCCACAGTTCGCACGAAATGATCAAATTCGTTTATTTGTTCTCGAAAAGTAATGATATTCGTATAATTACGAAAGAATATCAAATTAACTGTGCTGAATATGGGCTACGAACTTGACTTACTCCAACCGAAGCAAGAAGTGTTTTGAAACTTGACATACAGCCGATCGGAGACAAATAATGACTGGAAAATTGCACTTGAAGTAATGAAATTTGTGTATTTACATCCGACAAACGTCTTATCTGTTCTGATTATAGGTCTAAACATAACTTGCACAAATTCAACATTTTGTGAATTTGCACTCGACCTACATCCTATCTGTACACTCTCTCAAATCAAAACATGAATCGCTCTAAGTTATGAAATACGTGCATAGTGTCTCAACATTTGGGTACATTCATTAAGCCTGTTCGGGATGAAGAAAAGCCCAGTCAGGAAAGGTTATTGATATGACACGCTTCAGCCTGGGCAATTTCTTATTAGTACCCACTTTTGTCACCAGGCGCCTCCACATCTGCAAAACCGCCAGAGATCCTAGCGGCGAAAGATGGAACTATTTGTCGAGAAGTTCTGTTCTGTAATTTTGCATAAATGACTGCTTTCACGCCATTTAGGTATCTGTTTCTGGATCTCTGAACCTGTATTGGTACAAAATATTGTGTTTCCTGTCTGAGTGCTCAACCTATAGCCTATCTCTGCCATGTATGCGCTTGGATCATTACTAGGTCCAAGTGATGAAATTCGTTTTTATGCGAATAACATGCAGCGTATCTATACTGAATCTGGGACTAAAACTAGTATTGAACCTACTGAAGCAACTGGTATTTATTCTTTTGTGTTTATTTCTTATATGTGGTAATAATGAGCTCGAAACATTTGGCGCTACGAGTGATGAAATACGATTAATGGCATTCTATCTAAATCCAGAGTTTATAGACGTTAGTCTAAAAACATGAGTTTCGACAAGTGATGAAATTGGTATAATTACGAAAGACTTGTGTCTTAACTGTACTGAAAATGAGCTACAATCGTGCCTTACATCAACTGACAGAAGTCGTGCCATAACGCAATTTTCTGTGACGAAGAAGGCATGGAAAAATCTCACACAAAGTGATGAAAATTGTGTATTGCCGTTCGACATACTTCTTATGTGTTCTAATTGTAGGTCTGAACATAACTTGCATATAATTCTAAAATTAGGGTGTTTGCACGCGACCTACAGCCTATCTGTGCAGTATTTGAGCTCGTTAATCCACCTCAAAGCGCTTGACATACAGCCAATCAGTGAAGAGCCTGTTAGCCTGACAAAGTGAGTGTTGAAATCCCTAATATAATACTTTAGATGTTTCGCAGCTAGGTTCTCTGGCGTCTTTGCATATGTGGAGGCGGCCGGTGACAAAAGTGGGAACTACTAAGAACTTTCCCATGCTCCAGCGTGTCATATTCATAACCTTTCCTGACTGGGCTTTTCTTCATCCCGAACAGGCTTAATGAATGTACCCAAATCTTGAGACGCTTTGCACGTATTTCATAAATTAGCGCGAGTCATGTTATGAGTTGAGAGAGTGTACAGATAGGATGTAGGTCGAGTACAAATTCACAAAATGTTGAATTTGTGCAAGTTATGTTTAGACCTATAATCGGATGTAAATAAACAAATTTCAAGTGGTATTTTCCAGGCATTATTTGTCTCTGATCGGCTGTATATCAAGTGTCAAAATACTTTTTGCTTCGGTTGGAGTAAGTCAATTTTGTAGCCCATATTCAGCACAGTTAAGTTACTATTTTTTCGTAAGTATACGAATATCATGACTTTTCGAGTAAAAATAAACGAATTTGATCATTTCGTGCGAATTGTGGCTTCAGTCTTTATTGAGCATATATTTGCTGTAGGTTGAGCACGAAAGTACCAATAATTTGATTTGGCACATGTAGCAACATTATTAAGCTACTTGTGGAGCGTCAGAAAGGGTTTTATTCAGTTAGCACAAGCAATAATTGTTGTTCAGTTTCTGCAAAGATAGATATAGGTTGAGCACTTATACACGAATTTCTCAATTGGAGCAATTCATATTCAGAAATGAAATGCAGCACAGGTAATCTGATGGGCGAATATCGTTACCCCTTTATGTGGTTTTTTGCAACTCATGCTTTAAATACACGTAAGCTAATTGTGTCCGTCTCCCCTTTTCATAGATTTGTAGCAAGAATCAGATCTCTAAATGGCGTGGAAGGGGTAAGGTTTTAAACATTAAGGCCCGGGCTACACTAGAGACTGGTTGCCCGCATACAGTTTTGTTTTAAGAGCACGGGCAAGGCGAGACACCACAAGGCAAGACTGTTTTGTCGTGATACCCGCGCACACTGGAGTCACGACAGTTTACTGTGGTACAGTGGTA
>Ga0268261_10001141_pt1 | contig 17932 bp, 10 predicted proteins | sample TergutNc150P1_FD_190353 | JGI IMG/M metagenome (GOLD analysis project Ga0268261, IMG submission 190353) | Nasutitermes corniger P1 segment gut microbial community from laboratory colony in Florida, USA - Nc150 P1 (SPAdes) (version 2) | ecosystem: Host-associated > Arthropoda: Insects >...
TACCACCACGTTCCTACGGTAAACCAGAGGCTGCTGCTGCAGTTGGTGGGCTTCTGATGATGAGCATAAGGATGCCCGAAACATGTTGAGCGGTATCTAGACGACAAACAATAAACCTGTAATTAATTGCTGCATCTAGTTGGTTGATTCATTTGAACATGTAAATAAAGAATCGAAGAACCATCAGTGAACAACTGTTTTGTCACCCTAATAAACCGCCCTGTTTACCTGTATTTGCAGGACTGCCGTATGACTTGGGAGCTTATTGGCAGCAGTATCCGTGGGTGCTTGGAGAGACTCTGTGCAAACTTCGTGCCCTAGGATCCGAAATGTAAGTCGCCAGGTCCTGTAGGTAGAATCTCATCCCACTTGATAGAGAATTTGTGTCTGTCAACTACGTAAAACTCTATAATATTATTCAAATATGTCAGTACCCTTTAATTCAGTAGTTTAAAAAAGCAGGAAAAGCGTGCAATTAAATGAGAATTATTGATGTCACTTAATCACGCTCCCCTCCACACCACACTCAACTGTAGAGGCAAATGAAATTTGCAGATGAATTATGGTGCAGGTGAGGTGAGTATTTATTGTATTAAACAACGGCTAGTTTGGAGTCATATATACGGGCCGTTATTCATTCAGGAATTTTAAGCTTTTAAAAGTAAAGTGTATTCCAAAAGTTTAAAAGCGTTTATGGTGATCGTCTTTGAGGAAGCAACGTCGCTCTATTATAAAGTTGCCCAGAATTTGTTAAGAGGGTCTGACAAATCCACAGAAAAATGTAAACTATTTCTTCTGCACCTTCCCCAACTTTTCTGTTCTTCTCCTCTTCCTCATTTTATTCCTTGTTTGTATCTGATTTATTTCTTTCTTACATAGCTTTTTCCTTCAGTATTTTTGTCATTTCTTTATTATTACCTTGCTATGTTGCTTCTTGTAAATCCAGCTCTCTTTTTTTAGTATTCGCAGCCTAATCTGCATTTAAAGCTCCCTTTTAACGGTTGTTAGCAAATTCTAATGCACGAACGCATTTTAGTGGTTCTGCTTGATATTGACACAGTTTGAATGCGATGGTATTTGGATGTATGAAGCCCGTCTGGCATGGCGTTTCTAATTCCTCAGTCTAAACTCTTGCGATAAACTTAAAAATTAAGAGATAACTTACAGGAAATTAACAAGTATATTAACAACCACTTCGTTTTTGGCCTGATCGGTCTTGTTGGACGTGGAACACCTATATTGCATACACTTATTTTAAAACCTGACGAAAATGTCGAATGCAAGACGGAGTTTAGAATGAGTCATATTTCGTGCTTTCAAGCCATTAGACAGCTTAGCTTAAACTTAGGAAATTCTCATCACTCTAGTACGCGTCACTGAATGCCTCTGCTTTTGGTTTACGCTTTTTTTGTGACTTGCTATAAGAAAATGTAATATTTTATTTAAACAGCTCCAGAAAAATCAGCGATATAACCATCAGTTTTTATGTCTTTTTTCAGTGTTTTCAGAAGTTGTTACTCTAAAATAAATGCTGTATTTATTTCATATTTTGACTGAACTGTACACCTTCATTGACGTGCCTCATTGACTCACTACAGTTCCAGTATTGAGGAAAAGAACAGCAGATATCTCATTCGTAACGCTGTGTGTCTCTTTAAATGGTTGGTAAGAAAGAGTTCTACTCCATTAAGTTTACAGCAGCACAGAGCACCATTGCAGTGATTCAACGCTTCCAAAACAAAGTGCTAAGAGACACAGTAAATGCGCCCTGGTATATCAGGAACACCGACCTCCACAGAGATCTCAACATGGAAATGGTCACGGCCGTCATATGACGATTTGCCCGGAAACACGAAGCGAGGTTTCACCAACACTTTAATGTTGAAGCAATCCAGCTGCTAGACAACAGTGCGCTGGTGCGCATGCTCAAATGCACCAAACCCTTTGAATTAGTGTGATGATTCCCGGTACTAGGGACCTTATACCATCCGAATAAACAGGTTCAATTCTACATCACTGTCGAGCGCTTTGTTAAGGTTTCACCAGTTACTGGATTTCAATGCCTGAGCTCACATTCTTTCTGTCACATTGTTTTCCAATAAATGAGGTGTGAAATATAATTAGTTAAACACAAAGTTTAAAAGAACAATAATAATAATGAGAAAAGTTTTAAAATGTGGCCTACAGTAGAAAATCGGAAATTCTACCTCCTTTTATCTCTTTCCGTTTTTTTCGCTTTCGCAAAGCGACAGCAAACTTTGTCGTATCTGCCTATCCATTCTTCTGTCCCAATGGAATAGATCGTGCCCATTGAACAGACATGCGTGAAAAACTGTACTGTGGATTTCAACCAAAATTTGTCGGACAAAACTAAGAGACATTGCCAAGCAGACTTCTGTACATATTTGACTATTTGGTTACTAAAGTTAACGTGATTACCTTGATCACCTAGACTACCAGTGTTCCTGCCGTTACTGTCTTTACCTTTATTACCATGTTGACTTGCTATTAACATTTCCTTAGTGACCAAGCTTGCCACTGTTCAAATGGTTCCGTTAGTTATCTTTATTGCTAATGTTAACGTGGTTACTAAACTCACCATTGATTTACTGGTTATTATGATTACCTTTGTTATTAAAATTAACAGTATTCCTTTCCTTACTATGGTTATTTTGTACTATGGTTACCAGATTTACCAGTGCTCCTGTGGTTACGGTGTTTACCATTGGTCTCATACAGAGCTTGATTATTATGATTATGCGAAATATCGAAGAGTTTTTAAACCTACGGTCATTTCTTACCTTGCCCATTCTTTCTGTCTACTTTCCTTCCTTCCTCCAGCTTTTTCTGTCCCTCATTCCTTGGTTCTCTCCCCCTTTTCATTATCCGTTACGTCTTCCACTCTTTCCTTGTAGTCTTCTGCTTAATTATTTTATACTTTCTGTCTCTATTTACTTTTTTTGGGGGGGGGGGGTCTTTCTGTACATAAGGGACTGCCCTAAACTTTGAAACGTGCAACCCTTGTTCCAGGTCTTCCTACACGTCGGTGCTCACCATCGTGGCTTTCTCGACGGAGCGGTACCTCGCCATCTGCCAGCCCATACATTCATACACAACATCCAGCCCCAGGACCGCCCTCCGTGTCATCTGCTTACTCTGGTGTGTCTCTCTTCTCAGCGCCACACCCTTTGCTGTTTATACCAAGATCAATTATGTCACACACCCGCAAGGTATGAGCATTCTGTTGAAGGTTCATCACCGTCAGCACACAAACCCCGAAACAATTCAATCCAAATAATTCATTGTTGAGTAACATCATCCCGTTGTGTTTGTACAACCAATGCTATATTATAGATTATTAGATCGATACAACACTATAAATGATTGCATATCCACTTATTCATCACATTTACTACATATTTCGGCCGATAATTTTGACCATTATCAGGAAGTGCTGCAATAATATAAAAGGGAAGAAATGAGGCAGAGGCCTCTTCTTGGCAATTACAATACAAATTTATAATCGTGTTATTATACCAAATAATGGGATAATAAAACATATACAGTGATACGTCGGCTAACGAGTGACCCTGCTAACGAATTTTTCGGCTAACGAAGATTTTTTTCGCTGTTTTCGGACTCGGCTAACGAATATGGATTCGGCTAACGAATGTTTTAGTGGATGCGCGCGCTAACATAAAGCAGCAAACATGAACGGTCGGGCCAGTCCAGGAGCTTATCTTTTCCGTCTGTTTATGTGTGACAAAGAAATGAGCTGACCACATCACACAGGGGAGATCCACCAACCCAACTGGGTTGTTTACGTTCGACACAGCGAGAAGTGAGACGCCTGATAACATAAGCTGCTTCGTCTAACGAAGATTTCGGCTAACGAATGTGATTCCGGAACTAATTATCTTCGTTAGCCCAGGTATCACTGTATATCGATAAAATAGTTAGAGGTTTCAGTGTGTTGGTAACGTATAAAACATGAGTAGCTGGAATACTGAACGTAACTGTTTTTGAAGCGTAAGTGTGTAGTATGTTATTTTACAAATTCTTGTTATTTGTTGTGATTATATCCGTGTTGAACGTTTCTATCATTCGACATAGCCTCTATTATTTTCTTGAACCCCCTGTGCTGTCATCTGGAGGATAATGATTTCCTAGATCTTTGTCGTGTGCAGGAAACTGCCTTGTGTCTGTGTATTTCTATGTAGTGTTTCTTTTAAACGAGTATTTTACGCACGTAAGTGAAGAGACCAGCGTGTATGCCGGATTGGTTGTTCCCCGTATTCAGACCACTACCTCCGTTGCAATATAGCGATAACAATAACACTGGTGTTGTATTAATAATCAATAATTAATTATTGTATTAATAATCAATAATTGGACAAATTATTTATTCGTAAGAAAAGTCCCTAAGATAATTTTCCAGGGGTAGAGACTTTAGATACTTACAAAGTACACCTCTCTTTTGATGCTCCCCATTTCTGGAAGAACATAATTTGTGTTGTAACCTTTCCAGGCTTAGCCCTTGTGTCCTTCTGTTCAGAGAAATTTGGATATAAAAGCAAATACGAGGCAATGGTGGAATGATACTAACCGGAGAAAACCAATAAGTTCGCTACTCCCCCTCCCCAAGAAATTCTGCATGAATTGACACGAGCTTGAATCCGAGCGTCTGTGTTCAGGCCGGTGTCTAAAGTGGATGAGCCGTGACACGGCCCTTCTAAAGATTAAGGTTAATCTACAATATACAAAGATTCAGCTTGCACCTTACAAAGAACAGAATCAAAGTCAAAGAAATCAATGCTGCTTATGGAAGTAATGGTCATATGTTGTGCTAATCACACCAAACCCATAAATGTACCCTGTGAAGAAGTGCAGATTTTTTTATGTTAATTACATTGGTATGTATCCTAAACTTTGGGCTTTACAGAGATGAGTTCAGAAATATAAAAACTCTCCTACTGTAATGTTAACCTCAAAATCGGGCAAAGAACCCCGGTTTCACCAAAGAGACCCTGTAAACTGAAACTTGTCAGTACAGCTGATTTATTAATTGATTCAGACCATGTCTGCAGAAATGCTGCATGGGTTTCCCTTCTCCCAACATCCGGATGACAATTTAATGAATGTCGAGCAGTGTGTGATGTGAAAATTTATAGGTTATGACTGAAGTTCTCAGGCTAAATCATGTCCCATTGCCACTTGCTGTGCCACTAATCGCACATGAACTGTCCTCAGATTGAACCAGAGCCTCCACATGAGAACTGGGTGACAAAATCCCTGAACTATGGCATGAACCCACCACAATAACTAGACCCATATGTGGTGTCATGAAAGTGTCACTACAATGATGATTGGTTATAACAAGTGTCAAAACATCATATTGTCAGTCTAACACAACTTTATATTCTCAGAAAACTCTACATGTTTCAGATTCAATAATCCATCTTTTGGATAAACACAGATTTAAACTCCAGTAATATGCAAATCATATTACCACAATTATGATTTTTATTTCCATTTTTTGTGGGATCCCACATCATAATATTAGTATAACAACAAAACTGCCATAAGTAATTTATCTACTAGTAGATAAAAATAAGATTAAATATGACAAGTGTGCCACCAAAATGTGCAGACCAGTTCTAGGGGCCACCCACTTCATATTTGAAGGGTATTGGGGTTTTTTTCCTCTGGGATAAAGTGGTTACAATATAAAGCTTATCACTTACCCCTGATCTAGTGCTGAGTTTAAGAATGTGTGAATCTAGAACTCCACTCGTTCATGTAGCATCATGGCACGCACAGTGACAACTTCACCTTACCTTATTATTTATCAAGTGCCTGCTGTATTTTATGACAGGATCTTAGGTCACTAACCTCAGTAGCTCAGTGACTGAGCGGCTGTTGGCTTATGTAAGGCTCTGCTATGGTAGAGCTAGTTTGGGAGTTTGCAAGTTGCGGGAGGGGAGTGATAATTCGTAAGGGAAGGGGGCACATTTTAGAACAAAATATTTACTTTTCTTATTATTTAAAGTGTAATTTATGTTCCTTCTTTGGGCACTTGGTGGTAGCATACTGTTCCATGTCAGTTGCAAGTGTTATGTGGTTGGCATAATGGTTTTGGTATTGTGTTTCTTCTGTCCAGATTCAACACACCGAATAGAAGAATCTGCATTTTGTGCTATGTTGGACAATGCTCTCCCATCCAACTGGCCCATGTATGAGCTGAGTGCATTCCTTTTCTTCCTTGGTCCCATGCTTATCATCGCTGTCTTGTATATCCGCATGGGTCTAACAATTAAAAGCCGCATGATCAAATTCCCCAGTGAAACTAAGCATCTGGACTCCCGGACTAAGCCCATCATCCGGATGTTAGGTAAAGTAGCCTGTTGTGTCTAAAGATAATAATGAGGGCTTGTAGTGACAAGACAGCAAATTGTTAACACATAACTGTGGCAGACAGTGTATTATTTCTCATTACATCACAACAACAGGAGCCAAGATACCATAGTCGGTATGGTGGCGTAGTGGCTTGGCTACAGGCTGAACCCCTGAGAACTGTGGGTAGATTTCTAGCAAGGGGCAGGAAATGTATTGCTTCTCCAAAGCATTTTGTATACAACTGTGTTTTTTGTCATATGTCCAGTAACCTGCATCCGTTGTGTTACAGCGGCAGTGGTTGTCACGTTCTTCTTATGCTGGGCACCCTTCCACATGCAGAGGCTGTTCTACCTCTATGGCAAAGACACACCCAACTACCTTATGATCAATGAGTGGGCATATTACATAACAGGCCAGTTGCAACACTAACTTTGTCAATGCTTACTCAATAACTAGGTACAGTCTGCAGTTAACATAACAGGATATGTGATGGTGTAACTTTCTAAACTTACGTTCTCATAAATGAGCTAAAGATAAAGTTGAAGTTGTCCCTGTGCACACTGTGAAGGCCCAAGGAAGGAAGGTACCACTGCTCTCGAGTATTCTGCATTAGAGGTAGGTTAGTGTTCAGCTTCATGCCAGGGTCGCTATACCCACAGGGAGATGGCTCTCTTTATCCATTGTACAGGAGGCTGAGTGGGGCAGGCAATAGCCTAATAATTATTAATTACATATCTTGGCTAGCAATTAGTAATTCAGGTTATGAGGTTATGAGTTACAATCATGTGTATTGGCCCAGTGTTCTAAGGTATTTTATTTGAGACTTAAAATATAAATTGACATCAGTCAACATGAAAATAGTTCAGTATGAATATTGAGATGTTTTGTTACTCTTCTACATACAAATGATCATTTTCTTGGATCTTTACATAAATTTTGAACATCTAGAGTTATACTTGGTAGCATGAACAATATACCATCTGAAATATGAGATTCTCCCTCACAAACCTGAAGCCTATCAATAGGATGTATGATGTAGAAATATTTTATAACAGAGGTTGGGTAAAATAACTATGTTTGGAGAGGTGTAGTATCAGTGATACTTCTTGTAAAGTGACACACAAAATCAGTATTACAAATGCTGTCTCTTTGCAAATAAAAGAAGATGGTAGATATTCTTGTATGAATTGCAGTTACAGACTGTTTTACCTCCTGCTAAAGAGCATATGCAGTAAAAAATAAAACTTAAAATGTATCAAATATCTATTACTGTTAACGTTTGCCAATATTTTGCAGGGTGTTTCTACTATTTCTCCTGCACAGTGAACCCTGTACTTTACAATGTGATGTCCATCAAGTACCGCCTGGCATTCCGCAAGACCCTTTTCTGTGGCCCATTGGATAATAGCAGCACTCGAGAGGCCTCTACTTACAGAGACACAACAGTTGTGTATGTTAACACTCATTTGGATCGTCGCAGGTGTGTCCCATAGTTAACGCCCAGGGCTGGGCAATGGTCACGCATTTATTCAGTGGAATATAATAGGACCGCGGTACTGACATTACAGCTGACAGTTCTTTGCCATATGTCAGCTAGTATTCCGGGAGTTACAAATATAATTATTATTATTGTTTAAGATTTATTAGCCAGTGAAGCAGTGCTCTCCCTCCCTGATGTGCCAGTAAGGCTGCACTCACATATAAGTATCAGAGCATGTAGATTGTATCAACCTGAGGACCCAATGGTGGCCATTAGGGACTGTTGTAATGTGTGTAAGAAATCCTTTCATGGCATACAGAAGTTCATTAAATACCGTGACTACTGTGCCCCTAGATAAGATAGCATTCAGGAAAAAATAAGTAACAAAATATATGAATTTTGTTTCTAAAGATGAATTTATTGACACACGTGCAACACATGTGTAAGTATATCATATGTGACTTACAGTCCATATCCACTCTCAAGCTGACCAAGAATTTTATACCCATGGAAGGGGAGCCCCTAATTTCTAGTGTAAATGACCTTTAGCACAGAATTTTACAACACAATGAATCGCACACCATTAATCACTTGAGTCTCTTTTCGAGTATCAGATATTATAAATGGTTTCTCTTTATGCAGGATGATATTTCACCTAGTCTGTAATTGCTATTGTCATGCATCTTTACCTAATAACAATCTATAATCATCTTCCCCAATTAGCCATTTATGTAAATTGTAATCTTCACAACTGCAGTACTGTTGATAAATAATAGATCAATAATCTGTAACAGCCATTTGAGACACTATTTTAATCCTTGCAGCAATTAATATATTTCTGGATTTTTTACTTCAGTAGCTAATTCAACATATTACCGTTTTTAATGAAATTAGAACCATATCTACACTTTCAGAAAACAGTATATTTCTGTTTTAATGGCAGATATTTCAGACATTTCATGCATTTTGACTGTCATGAAAAGTAAGACAGTGATGTTGCAGAGATTCATTGTATGGAAGTTTGGTCGGTATTAACTTCTCCCAACAAACTGGCACTGTGTATAAATACAAGCACAGTGATAAGAATATAAATAGGGAAATGCAATGTATGTGCAGATCCACACATTCTTAATCCTGACACTAACTCCAAGTTTGTGGGATCTTCCTCCTAGAGAATGTACCAAATCTCCTCACTGGATATGAGAGGGGCTGGTACACAGACCCACCTTGGACATTGAAACAAAGTGAAAAAATTGGGCCCCTGCCAAGAATATAACCCAAGTAACCCACCCCATAATCACTATAAAGACAGAATTATTTTAAATTCAGTGGCATCACGAAGACTGGAGTTATATTTGGACATAATATCTCTAGGTGCAAACACATACTTTGGTACCCTCAGGCACTATATACACTCCTTTTCTTTTCCACGCTATGACAATAACACAACCTGTGTGATCTTCGCACGGATTGTCTGCATGATGCAGACTGCATTTTTGTTGTTTAGGGGATTTCAGAAATAGAATCCACATCAGAAGTAAAATGCCCATTATCATTGAAATACCAAGACAGCCTAAAATTTTAAATAACTGCTTGTTTTTCTACAGGTCAAGTAACAGTATTGGAGAATTTAGACGACCAAATTCATTCCGCAGACACTCAAGAAGCAATGAAATTCCCAACAATCTACCAGAGAAAATGACACACGCCATTTCACGACAAAATTCATCATCTTCAGCAAGAGGAGGAGTGCAAGAGCAAAGCAGTACAAGAAAGTGTCATGCACTACTAGACCCCTACGAAAGTAATGGCAAGTGCCAAAGTTGTTCCTCAAATCAAAGACAGAAGTGTGGCAAAATTTCAGACCTAATTGTTACTGTAACACATTCACCCAGTGGTAAAACAAATTCATATCCTGTCACTGAAAGGTGGCCGAAGTTTCTTCTGAGGCCTGCCAAGAAGACACTATCAGTAAGTGAAGACAGTTCTCACATGACAGAGCCATGTTTGAGAGACACACAGCTGTGCAGCCAGAAGGAAACCTGCATGTAACATTCTTATGTGCCTCCTCAGCTCTCAGTACCATGTGTGGAACAAATATTTGTTCCCAGAATCAAGATCACCAAAGCCTGGATTCTGCATACTAGGCTACACTCCACAGTAACTTAATGTGTTCTACCAAGAAAGACAAGGAGACCAGGGCATATTTATATAGGGAAAAGAGTTTTGTGCATGCAGTTGTTTTGTAGAGGTGTCCCACATGACGTAGTGACCTGTGAAGCTAACATCCATTACCAGTACTTTTACAAACATAAAATAACCTTAATTATCCTCATCCCAGGTACTTCCTCTAGGTCAATCTCACAGCACAGGTTTCAACAATTAAGAATGGTTTACTTGATCTTAAAATTTTGTAGTGCAATGGAAATCAGATCTTCATCACAAGTTGAACAGAAGCCTGTTATATAGCCACAGCATCAGCCAGATGAATAAATATTACACAAACTCACAACTAATTTCTTTTGCGAGCCAGTGCAATAATGTCCTCCCATCTATGCCTGCATATCCAAAACATGACACATCCTCAACTTGCAGACTCAAGAAACAACCTTCAGGTTTGATTGCTAGCCACTTATGCATTGAATATGAAATCAGAGACATTTTATTAGAATTCGTCCAGATGCTTGGGTGTTGGATGATGGGGATAATAACCTGACTGAAATTAAATCTAACATATTAAATGTCTTACATGGACCAAAGTTATTGAAGGATCATGTAAAAAGTTTAGGTTCTATAAAACTGTGTGATGAGACCAACATCTGTCAGTTTCTCAAGAATGATGATAGTCTGTGGATCAAGTTTATGATACAATATGACAAGGCTGGATGTTGTGGTTGATAAAAGAGAGTATGGTTTGTTCATTTAGACAATTTTGGTTCTGCTGATGTGTAAAAGCAAATGTTAATCTGCAGACTGAAGGAGATTATAAGTGTTTTGATTCATGTAAAGTAAATTAAACACTATTATATCAATAACTAAAGTCTCAGTTTCTTGTGTTAAAGTGTTTTGATTTTTAACACTACATTATAAAAATTTGAGCATTATTCAATGATAGTATATTTATGTACTGCTGTACATATTTGGATTACAAATATTCTGTATCGACATTCTGAATTCAAGTGAAATGTGTTCATTTAAATAAGCAATTTGCCACATTTTCATTATTTTCTGTTATAAAATTTTGTAAGGTAAGGGATGCTTAAGCAAAGCATTTACTGTTAGTTGACTGAGGCTAAACTAATTAAGGTTGCAGTAATGTAGCAAAAATTATTGTTGAATAAACATAATTAAGGTTGCAGTAATGTAGCAAAAATTATTGTTAAATACACATGTTACTGAAGTTGACAAAATTATAATAATGACTTGCAGTGTTCCAGGAAAGTGTGAAGCATGCAATACATGCACATCAAATGGTTTCATTTGTAATGCCTGTGACTGCTGCTCCCACATAAACTATGCACCCTGCATCCTTAGTCTGGTAAATGATATGTAGCATGTCAGTGGTTTTTGTGTTATGTATATACAATAAGCAAGCAAGTAAACAGGAAAGGAGTGTGTGGCACTTGGAACGGAAACGGAAGTGAACCAGTGGAGAAATTAGCAAACTTAATATTGAAATGGCAACACTAATATTATGGAATGTAATGTTAATAATTTGAATAAACAGACTAAACCAAAAAAATTCAAAATCTACAATAGCAGTTTCTCTGCCAACAGTATCTATCCCAAATTCAATTCTGCGACAGTTTCAGTGCCCTAAAAACAGATATTATCAGTTGGACAGCAAAGTTCTAATGTGTTGAAGAACAAGTTACAGAAGTTTAATCAAATGTAGAAAAGTTGGTAAGGAAGAAAAGAAAGATATATTTGCTCAGAGGTAATCATGAGGAGGGAACTGGACCACATTTTAAAAAAAATGGACACAAAATTTGTTTATTATCTGAATGACATATGTACCATGCATTATGTTCAAAAACACTATTCATTATCCAAATTTTATGCATTACTATGTGTATACTAAATCCCCCATTAATATCCACTCCAATGCATTTCAGTGTGTACTGATGCCATCTCAAAACAGATGGTTAGTAAGTGCTTGTAGTCTGTCTACACTGTTTATGAAATCACTCTGTATATGGCTTGAGAAGAAAGTGTGGTAAGAATGAACTCCCTGAAGATGTCAATAGATGCAGAAATGTGTCGTTGTGGAAATTAGTGTGTGATTAAGTACGCACAGTGTACTGCACAAAAGTTGGTTAATAAATAATGTTTCAAACTTTATATACATATTTTATTTGTGTAATTGATACAGCCTGTATTGATCTGAAAGTATGTACAACAAATGGCCTACATCTTAATTCTCAGAGCAAAAAGAAGCTTACATGTCTTACTGACAAAAGGGTGAATTACGGTCATGTGGCAAGCATGAGCTATATTCCTTTTATGATTCATGCAACAGCCTCATCTCTTTCTGCTTAACTCTCATACCACTTTTTTTTTAACTTTACATTTTGCTCTAAAGATTTTGTTTATGTGTTCCATATAATTCTTACAGCAAAGAGTTATTATTTCCCTACACAGTATTATAAAGAAAATGCATCACTTCGAGTTTAACCAGTCTATGAGTACTTCCTGAAATTATGCATTCAAGTAGGAAGAATAATGATTTGGTGGGGAGGGGGGGAGGAAAAAAAATAGTTAAGAGTAAATACTGTACATACTTTAATAAAATTACAAAATAGACTGAGAAACAGGACTGTAGTGGTCTTAGAGCAAAATAAAATAAAACGGTTAATCCACATGGAATACTACGAATATGGAAACAGAAAAAGTATATCTACCAGCAGAGACACCCTCTGTACATATAAATAGAAAACACATGCCCTTTATTTCGTTAATAAATCGTTAATATTATGTACATACTGTCTAACAGAACACATATACCAACAAGCAGAATCTACAAAAATACTCATAGCTGCATTTTGCTTAGCAACTGCTGACACAACCCACTTTGCAAAACTTAGTGCCATGTTAATGTATGATTGTGATCATAGACAAATTAACATAAGTTGCTACACAGGGATATTGGCACCCTACACTACAGTACTTCATTCTACATTCAAGAAAATTTTGTAACACTATATAATTCAGTAGCTTAACTTATCTGTTGTATACTGTATATAAGAATTGATTAGACCATATAACTTCATAGTTCTTTGAACTGCACTTTACTGTATGTTTTTTTTTGTTGTGATTTAATTCACTTTCTGTAGATGGTCTTTCTAGCTCTTTAATCCATGGAATGTATGTTAATTTGTGTGTGTGTGTGTGTATTTGCACATGCATGCACACATATGTACATATGTATGTATAATTTTATGTATAAATAAATAAATAAAACTATTTGTTACACTCAGTAATTCATATAATTCATTTATGAATTATGAATTACTGAGCACTCAGTACCTCAGATTACTACCTAAGTTATGAATAGAACAAATTTTGGAACCTGTTTTGTTCAAAACTGTGCTTTCAGCTCTTGTCTAATCAAATAATTTTGTCACACAAACTACCATGTGGCCATTGTACACCTCAGCACTGGATTCTGGAACAAGTTTATACTGTGAAATGTAATTTGTAGCTCGGTTACTGACATTATTGAGAACTCAGCAGAAGATTATGTTTTTTTTCACATTATAATATATGTTAATTTAATTACATACTAGTTTTTTTTAATTTGTTGTTAAAACCACTGAAATTCTGTGACTCATGAAGAAATTATAATAAAGTGTGATAATTGTAAACTGTGACTGTTATAAGACATGCTTTGTCTTTCACATATTTGAGTAATGTTTAATGATTTTGTATGTTACAGTGTTCATAGAAAATGTGTTGTTTTGCCAGCATATTTTTGTATTCTCAAGACAAAGGTAAGAGGTAAAATTGTCCTTAATTTATCCCATACCACGAAGTTTTTCCCAGTCAGTGCAGTCTTAATCTTGAAACCAAGTGGAAGTAATTTTGTGCAGTGTACAACATTTTTGTTTGTTATAGGAACAGTGAGTCAGATAGTCAGAAATTTGTATCAAGACCAGTGCCAAAGATGATGAGGTGATAAATGGTAATGTAAACATAGCAAAATGGTTGGAAAAGTGGTCACCCAGAAATTTTGTTATATTTTACAATGGAGTAATATAAATATGCTTCTGAGGTTTAAACATTTTTTTGCTCTGTGTACTTTGTAGAATTTTTGAATTGCAGCTATGTGTGTGATACAGCAAAGGAGCCTACTGCCTTATCTCTCAGGGTAATCTGTTTTGACAGTGGAAGTACTCGATCTCTTGGTAACACCAGCTACTTCTTCCCAGAGACTGTTCATAATAAAAAAAGTACTTTCTAATCCGTGAAATCTCTTTTTGCTATAAGTATCTGTTCAAAAAACCACCATCATATTTCCGTTTAATTTAATGCTACATAATTCAAGCAGACAAAGAGCATCAGTATCCCCCTAGCCATCAAGTTACAACTGTGAAGCTTGGAAACTGGTGTGTTAGTAAGATTTGAACTACTAGCTCACATGTTCAGCAGTCACCATTTTCTTTACTACATGCGTGCACATGCCCACATTCACTTGCCTATCAACTTTTGAACCAAATGATATCTGAAGCTCTTAGACTGAATGTGGTTTATTATCTGAAGCATACATGTTATGCAAACCATCTATATAATTATTTCTTAAGGTCATAGATTTTGGCATCAGTGAATGACACCTTTACATGTGTCTGCCAGATTGCTGCAATAAAGGTAGCCAGAAATTTTGCCTCTTTAAAGTGTTTTAGAATATTTATATAAATTGCCCCAGTGTTAATGGTCTGTATAAGAAACATAGATGTAATGCTAGTACATTTAATTATACCAGCATTTGGTAGGTTTCCTTCTTACTTTCATTTCCTTTATGATTTTTCCCCATACAATTCCAAGAATGGGTTCGGGATGGTTTGCTTGTTTTCACTGCCAGAATCTATGCAATTTAATGACTTAGTTGTAAAAATTAGTGGATAGTCACATCAGTGTCATATTAAATTTTCTTACTTATCTTGTAACAAGACATGAGGTTTATTTTTTATTTTAGGGTTTCTTAAAATTCATATTTTATTTTAGATTTTTTCATGAGCATGTATCGGTTTAAGAAGTTACACAGTTTATATTTCCATTGAGCTTTCAAAAGTCTGTTAGGTTATTGATGATAGTCACCGTGGTTATTTGTGCTTCTCTCATTTATGACCCGCGAGTTGATGACTTATGGTGTGTCTTATCCCTTCCATTTGGGAGGGAGTCCAATGATAACAGCATAGTGTACGTCTGTGGTGTACATCATGTTGGCGTAATGTGATGTGTTTGTTTGTGTGCAATGCTTGTTGCTGAATTTTGCGGCAGAGTGTCGTCGCTGAATAACCCATTGGTTGTGACGGTTGGTTGATACATCGTTACAAAACATGGAAGAAGTTGAAATGTATGAAGAGGTTTTCTTGTCACTTGTAGATAACGAAGTAATTCAGTCAGGTGTGTGTGATGAAGTGTTCCTAACCTCACCTATTCTGTTGCAAAATTGAACCTTGGTGCCTCGGCTATCCAACCCATAGCCTAGGCCCTATACTGATTGAGCTGACCAGGCTCGTATATTGTATGTAACTGAGTTTGATGTATACCATGAATTGCGTATGTATGTAGTGTTTGTATTGTGTTACATAATAACATAATTGCACGGACAACTCGCGTCGGTCTTTTCTCAGACCATTTCCAGTGACGGCAGGCTTTGCCGCACTAGCTTCTATTGAAGTTTGCTGTGAGTCGTGGTCAACGCACCTTAGTTTAAAGTACTGCAATTAAACTTGATTTCTATTCACTGTATTTGAAGAATGTGCTGGAAATTTTTCGTTCAGTTGGCAGGCACGTTTCACATATAATAAACGTGTTGTTCATTCCTTGTCGAAGTTTTATAAGTTGAACAAGCAGGCAGGAAATGGCTCATGACACTTGTCAGATAAAATAATGTTCTTATGTAGTATTCTGGATCTTGGTAGTCTTCACTGTTTAAAATTTGGCACAAAGACAGTTCATCATGAAGCTCTTACAACTGGAACATACAAAAAAAAACTCAGTCCACCACAAACACATCTCATAATTCTTGATTTCAGACTTTTGCCGTGCTCTGAATGTTGTATGCTTTCTTCTGGATAATTCCCTGGTATCTGAATTTTATATGCCAACATTTCAGAACACTCTGTCTGTTCCATCTTCATAGGCGAGTAGGTATGAAGAATAACTGGGGTTGAGAATGTTGGGGTATTTATACAGGAAAAGGTTTGGCTCGAAAATAGCCTGAGCCAATCGGAAGGACATTGACAGGGTGGGGGCAGGTCCGAGTAGAGAAACAGGCTGTGGAGGGCAACAACCCACATGGAGGCCACAGGTATGTGTGTGAAGGAGATATGGCGCGTGTCAGGGTGAGGAGAGTGAGCCATTCCCACTTCATACCCATATCTTGTAGCCCCCTTCTAAATCCTTTTGCTGATGGGCACAGTATTACAAACAGTGCAGGGGTGCCAGGCTATTCCCTGGTTAAACCGAAGGGTTTAGTATGGTAGGGCATGATTGCCCAGTGCTTCACATAACGCTGCATTACACTTTCATGCATTTTGCCCACAGAGGACTGCTGTTTTCACATATGAACATTGTTCAAATTTAGAGGCTTCCACCAGAATAAAGTCGCCAGCACATTGATATTGGCATGCAGTATGTACATTCACTCTTGTACCTATACCCCATCTGATGGTGACAATTACAAGTACATGCCACATGCTTTCAATCTTACATGCTCCATTTCCAGCAGCACCATGTTTATGTTAAAAAAAAAGTTCCATGAGTTATGAAGTGGCCCATGTAGTTAACTCAGTTATGTAATTACTAATTTGTAACACCTATTAAGATGAGAGTAGGTATCCTAAATTTTTTTTAATTACTTACTATTTTTAAATGCTAACATTACTTCTGAAATTTGTAGTAATTTATAATTTGAATTGTTCTTATAGGTAATAACATTCAGTTTTTTGAAGATATACAAAGTGGCAGGTATGTGAAGCTGCTGACAACATCAAAATGTGAAGAAATATACTGCCAATACTTAGATAACACTTGTGATGATGTTCCCTTAGATGTGTTATTAGAGAAATCTGTAAAAATGTACATGGACCACAACTGTGTAACACCAGTGCAGTAAGTATGAAGCTACAATGTCTTTTGTCTCATTCAAGTATAAAGGATGAAATTCATATTAGTCACAATAATCTTACAAGCGTCTGAAAACAAAGTCCTTAGGAGAATAAAGGAATTAAATAAGTGAGCGTTTTAGGGTATTGAACAAATGAAGGTCTCATGATTTATGTAGCCCACATAGTATTGTTAGTTTAAAGATGCCTAAGAACTGAATGTGGAGACAAGAAGTCAATACAACATTTTGGTGGAAAAAACTAATGCAAAATTATTACTTGTAAGATTGTGAAGGAAATATCACTAATGAAACTGCAGTTTGTCATAACCCACACAACTTGCCAAACTGAGATTCCCACATTACTAGACACTTGGGTTAAAAACACACCTTCTGTCAAAATGTTGTGTTGACAAAAAATTGCTTCCCCCTAGATTTTGTGAAAACATAACATGCTTAAGTGTTGGTCTGTTTAGGGTCTGTCAAGTTTTTTCTGTCTCCTGTAAAATTGTGTATTGGTGGATTATGACAAATTGCTGTTTCATGAGCAGTATCATGATAACATTGAGCACAGTCTTACATAGATAGGTTGTGGGAGGTTGATGGAATTGGCTGACAGGCTTGGTGATGCAGTGTTGATGCATCATGTTCTATTACCAGAGAATTAGTTCAAGCATCTTGGAAGTACACTGTGAACTTAGGTAATAGTGTAATTGACAAGATGGTTG
>Ga0268261_10001142_pt1 | contig 17923 bp, 14 predicted proteins | sample TergutNc150P1_FD_190353 | JGI IMG/M metagenome (GOLD analysis project Ga0268261, IMG submission 190353) | Nasutitermes corniger P1 segment gut microbial community from laboratory colony in Florida, USA - Nc150 P1 (SPAdes) (version 2) | ecosystem: Host-associated > Arthropoda: Insects >...
TTGAATTAGTGTGATGATTCCCGGTACTAGGGACCTTATACCGTCAAGGTCAGCTACAATGACTGCGCCCTAACCCAGCAGGCAGACCCATTGGGCGAAGTCTGCAGAAGGACAATTTATCACTTAGGCTAGAACGAAATTAACTAGATAGTCTCTGTAGACTAGGTGTTATTACAAATAAATAAATAAAAAAAAATGCCCAATCAGTGAAATGAAACATGTGGAAGGTCCCTCAGGACTCATGTACAACTGTATTTTCTTGTTGTCATGTACTGCCCAATATGAATGTAAAGGGTTAAATGCCACTGACAGGAAATAATTTGTGAACTTTGGAGTAGCTTCTTGACATCTGGCATAAAACTGGAAGTCTTTATAGGAAGGTTTCAGTCATGCTACACCATTTAGTATGATGAAGATAAACACATACAGCCTGATACCCTGTTCTGAAGACCAATCTGTACTACAGGCAACAGCAGTCCCAGGACATAAGATTTCAAGTGTAGTGTATGTTTCAGCACTGGACCACCCCTGTGACTCATTATCATTGTGGGAATGCCTGGTAGATGTCAATTCCTGCAGCTTGTGCGGGTGACATGCACAGCGCCCTGCTACAAACTGCAACATTTGGACTGATGTTATGCAGGGGTTACCATGTGACTGTGTACCAACCTCCTTGTATACTTCAGGCATGGATCTCAAATAAGATTAGAAGCCATGTGAAGATAATAAGTGTTATCACAAGATGTCATAAAAACTTGCTTTTATCCAGTTTGTAGTATAATCAAACCTCTTGTAATTAGTCAAAACTTAACTTAACTTTTTTTTTTTTTTTTTTGGTGGCACTGGGGCCCAATGCAGGCTATGGCCTCCTCATTTATGAGGTTTCTAGATCGCACACAATGATGCACCACAGTCGGTAGGACTCCTCTACACGACTTATCAGCTTGTTGCAGACTTCTACCTGACAACACACAACACTCACAAGAGACAGACAACCATGACCCCTGCGGAATTCAAACCCACGATCTCAGCAGGCGAGTGGCTGCAGACCTAAGCCAAAGACCACGTGGCCACTGGGATCAGCAAAATTATAAATTGGTGTAGAAAAAAACAATGAATCCAAATGGACCAGTGCCTTTCAGCTCAAGGACAATAAATAACACACACGATGTAATACCTATGGTAGTATATGGTGTGTAGAGTACTGTCATTACTTTACCAAACATAAGCCACTCCGGTAGAATACGCGTACAAAATACCGCACTTTACATATTCTAACTGACATGTTCAGTGTAAAAATTGGTGTACGACCTACATGCATATCAGGTCATCCATATTCACAAAACACTGTAAACATCTAACACTTGCCCTCTTTCAGTGCCATTGACATGACATGAATGACCTGACTGTACCACAATTGTGACAAAAGTTAAAAAAGAAGAAAATAAACCTTTATTTTATGACAAATTTAAACTTGAAACACAAAACTGAAACAATAAAAACAAATTAAACTTGGATGTACCTTATTTTAATATGCACAAGAAAGTATTCTTATTCTGGCATTGTGTCAGCCTTATACAGTTCAACAAATGAAAGGAATCTGTTGTTTTCCATCTTCCTCATTTCCTTTCCAATTACATGCCAATCCTTTTCTGTGTCCCTAATATCTTTCAGTAGTTGTTAAAAACAGGCTGGATGGTCTGGGGTTTAAACTTTAGTGGGGGGTGGTAGGGTGAGATTTTCTGGACCCAACTAGACTGGCCCTGAGGTCCCCCAAGTCTCCCATAAAATAAGTGCCATGTCTTTCTACTGATGGTAAAGCAGTTGTGGCATGGTGTTGACGATCCACCCCAGTGTAGCACCAAGGTTAAGTATGGGTAGAGCCATACCTCCACTTCCCTTCAGTGCCTGCTTGGCATGATATGGGACAGCCTTTACCATCTTGTTCTGGGTCATCCCACAGTTTCTTACCTTTCAATAGTTATTCTAATGCCCTTCTCAGTATCCTTGTTCTGTTCATTCCTTTTCCATGGCCAAACTATTACAGGTGCTTCTCTTCTAATTTCATTACCGACTTCTGAATTCCAAATTTTGCTCTTAAAAATTCCATTTATAATTTTCTCATCATACACTTCATACCAACTGCACAATACGTACAGCAAAGTACATCACCATAACCACAAGGAAATAAAGTACACTGATAACTTGTTCTACACATACTGTAAGCATATTCTATTGGAAGTCTTCTACTTTCAGTTCTCAAAATGACTAACAAGTTGTGACAAGGTTCTAAACTCAAACTTGATGACACCAATCGTACAGAATTCAACACTTCTTGATATAAAATACCCTGTATGAGAGTATGACTGGAGGCAGGATCTTCATACACCTCATGGGCAGTATGAGAGATTTATGTAAAAGAACACTGCTCTTAAGAGAAATTAATTACTTTCTGCTAACTCTCATAACACACAAAAGCCTGAAACACACTGGTATTCAAAACTTACCAGCCATATGTAAGAATAACATCTCCATCAGCTATCTTCCTCTGCACCATGATGCAGATTGCTTGTGCAGCGACTTCAATTTGTTCTCGAATATATGTGTCAATAGCTTCCAGTAGTTTCTTCTTTGCCTGTTAGGGGAAAAAAATCCAAAAATATCACATTCAATGGATGTACATAATGCATGCACAATAGGATGACTTGGTACTTGATAAACTGAGTAAATATCTACTTCTTTTAATGGTAAATGCAATGACTGTCATTCATGTAATTTATTTCATTAATGCACTCCCAGTGATCTCATACAGCAGAGTCCTTAAGAGGCTAATGATTGTTCAAATGACTAAGGAATTACCTGCCTCTTTCAGTATCAGTTACCTGTTTTTCTTGGATATAAAATCACATCACTGGGGAACTGGTTCCAAACTTTTCAAGGCAACATACTAGAGGCATCTTCAAGGGTTGAGATGTCCAAGAAGAATTCTACACAACAGGTGGATGTGTGCATATACAGGGATGGTGTAACTTCTTCCCCAACATCCTCTTGGACATTCCAACACCTGAAGATGGACCACTACACTGTCTCGAAATGTTGGATACCAATTACCGTCTGATGTGGTGTCACATCCCACAAATACAATCAACTCAGTTACACAACTGCAAAAACCAAAAAACTTACATTATTATATTTCGAAGAGCCCATTATGAGTCCCTATGCGCCAGGTGTGCCTCAACCTCATTTCATATTTATGATCCATTTTATTACTACCCTCCTATCTATGTCTGGGACTCTTAAAGTGGACTCACTTCTCTGGCTACAATTCGTTATACATTTCTCACGCTTATCACGCGTACAGCATGCTCTTCTCATTATCCTACTAATGTTAGGTAAAAGGCAAACACTGTGAAGCTCCAAACAAGAACCATTCTCAAAAATCATAAAGGGACATCACTGAAAAACTCTAAACACAGGCAGCTGCATTGTAATTTATCTAACAACACTTTCTCAACTGCACAGATAATTTAATAACTAACTTTTTGTGACCCGTCTTAAGGTACTGTCTCAGTACAGTAGATCTCCACTTATCCAGATGCTGCTTATCCAGATCAGCTTGGAACTTCAGGCAAACTGGTTGAGAATTCTACAATATTAACTTGCCTTGAAATTACCAATTACCAGATCAAGTACAGTAGTGTTATGGCCTCTAGAACTTCAAATCAGGTGTGGTCAAAATGTTTAGAAGCAGGTACATATTGTGAATGGTAACAGCCGAAGGGGTTCCCAGATAAAACGAGGAATTCCCAAAGCCCTCGTCAGCAGTGAAAGTTGACAGTCATCACCCAAATTCCAGCCCCCTCTTCCCCAGTGCTTTTGTCTTGTGCATTACTCACGTGGCCTCTGACAGCTACCAATGAGTCAGGACGGTGGTTGTGTAGATGTTATTTGGTGAGCTGTGCATGTTTAAAATCGTGCTGTACCATCCCACAAGTTTTATGTAAAAAAATTTCTTTAAGATTTTCAGAGTGATGGTGCCTAAAAGAAAATGTGTTTTTTGACAATGAAGGACAAAGTAAACAATGTTAACAGGCTAAAGAAAGGTGGATCGGGGAAAAAGCTAGCAGAAGAATATGGTGCAGGAACTTCCACAATCTCAGACATTAAAGAAAGTGCAGAATGAATTTTAAAGCTTGTTTCCATTCCTGCAAGTTTAGATGGCAGTTCTATAAGAAAAATTATGAGAAGGGCTGAGAATGATAAGGCTGAGGATGCTGTGTACAAATGGTTTTTGCAAAAATGTTCACAAGGCCAACCAATTTCTGGGCTAGTTCTTTGCGAAAAGGCGCTGATTTTCAGTGAAAAGTTGGATGGGGATCCACAGTTTAAAGCAAGTAATGGTTGGCTGAGAAATTTCAAAGCTGGGCATGGAATTCACGATCTTAAAATTCACAGAGAAAAGATGCCTGCCAACACTGAGTCAGCAGACGGTTTTGTTTTCAAATTTAAAACAAAAACCAAAGAGGTAAACTATGATGATGACTTCATGTACACTGCTGATGAAACTGGCCTGTACTGGAAGGCTCTTCTTCAAACAACTTCAGCTTCGAGATGGGAAACCAACACCCCTGGCCATGAGATGAGCAAAGACTGTGTAACTGTGTTGACATGCGCAATTGAAAGTGAAAACCATAAACTTCCACTGCTTATAATTGGGATATCGAAAAAATCAAGGATTTCAAAAATTTGAAAAACCTTCCCACAGCATATATGAACCAGAAGAGAGGCTGGACGAATAATGATTTATTTCTCCAGTGGTTGACAGTTATTTTATTCCCAAAGTACAAAAATTAAAATAAGAAATCAGTAAAGATGGAAACATTTTATTGATCCTTGATAAAGCTCCATCTCATCATTCTCCATGAAGTTTGGTGCAGGAAAATGGAAAGTTCTCAGTTTTTCCCTAACAACAAATGTGAGCAGTCTGTTGCAGCCAATGGACCAAGGCATCAATGAGTGCACTAAGCGACTGTACAGGAAAAAAACTGTTGCAAAAACTTCTCTTGGCCGATGGGTAAGAAGAGAGTGTCACAGAGTTTTACAAATAAAATAACCTGGAATGTGATTACATGGCTGCAGATGCTTGGAACAATGTAAAAACCATAACACTGAAGACAGCCTGGCAGAATATCAGAGGGATTTCAGAAAGTGAACCCAGTAGAGAATAAGTGGAATTGAATGAGGGGGAACTGGCAAACATTGTCTCTAAAGTGATAGTCTCCATCCCAATGACATGCATGTTTACTTGTTAGTAGATTTCTTGCCTAGAATCACAGTGACTGCTGAGAACATATTTCTCGACTTTGTTACTGTTCACATGGCTGAATGGCATTAGCCATGTACGGAGATTCCATACAGCATCACAGCTGTCCATATGATGCATGTCATAAACACAGGTGTATGAGTGGTGTACTGCAGTACACCACTCATACACCTGTGTTTATGACATGCATCATGACTGAGGTATAAAGTCTCTGGTAAATATGACCCCATTCTGAGTCCTACTCTACCAACAATTTGGATTACTTTTGTACTAAGATCTATAGAAGGCAGCTTTTATTATACTAACTTTACTTACATAACCAACCTACACACATGTATGGTTAATGTTTGGGCAGGAACATATACGAGCAAAATAAGTGTGCAAAATTATAATGGTGCACATCAGTTTTTACAAGAAATAATGAAAATTCTTGAGTATTCTGGGTCAAATTTAAAACAACTATGTATCCACAAGAATGACAATGATGCAATCCAGTGTTTACTAGATACAATAAGATTTTCCATCAAATTTAAACCAATTACATGCACACAAAAATCAGTAACTACTGAATGGATTACAAATAAATAAATCTACAAGATTAGTAAGCAATATGTTCAGGTAAACAATTTTACTGATTACCACAAGTAAGGATGACCTGTCTCTCTTGTGGTAAAGCCAATAAACTTGACTCTGTCATGATAACAACAGCAGCAGCAACACATATACAAGTACAATGTTACCTCTGAGTCAGAAACACTGTTTGGTAGTTGTGTCAGCTGCCATGTGAGATGTCGCAAAGCATTGGTCATTGATACCGACAGTGGCCGACAGCGGTCCAGGAATGCAATTGAAGGCTGTAATTCTGCTTCCAATCCCCTTGAGAACTCCTTCTGAGGTGGTGTTTCATAGTCTCTTATGATCTGCAACATTCAGGTAATGTTATAAACAAGCCTACAGTCACAGGCAGTGCATTAAGTGCTGTGACCTATTTGCTGCGTGTAAACAGTCCAGCTTGGTGAACATTGCATATTCTTATACCATTAGTTTTATGCTAATGTTAAACTATCACTACTGGCCCTGCAAAAGTGTAACACTAAAACCCCACATATTCCCAAGTAATACCTGTTATCACCACAAATTAAACATACTTGCAAACCTCAAAGAACCAAGAAATGTTAAATATTAATATCAGTCTGGGAAGGTTGGGAACAAACCACTGTGTAAAGGATTTTGTGTATTCAACACCAGAAAATATGTGAATGCTAAGACAGGGCAGTACCACAGTTTGGTAAATATAACCTGTCTGTGGGGAACACTACATGTATGTAACACACAGTGTGAATCTCAAAACACCAAATGTTACATAATTATATTGGATCTTATGCACATTTAAACTCTGGCTGTCTGCAGATCATAACAGGCATTTAATTCCGGTGCAAAAAGGTCCAACTGACAGTATTTGTATTTTTTCACCACCATGCCACTGCCAGAACTGCCTGATGTACAACTGAAACACATTTTGGAAGCCAGCTTTGCTGTCATCCTCGGGAGATGGGGAATGGGTAATGATCCTATTCTGATGCACCCCTTAGAAACAGCAACTCTCAGTGACTGTAAGCAGCAGTAATACAGTGAAACCTTGATTTTACATTCTCTGAATGTAGGTTTTCCCTGAATTTATGCTATACATTAATAGTCTTTACTCAAAGGCCATAAGAACAGTGTTAAAAATCCCCGAATTTACGTATCCTCACTTTTGCATTTACTGCAATTGTACATTCGAATTTTGCAGAAACTCCCTCAATTTTACATGCAGTTCCATTTGTGAAGCTTTTGTTTCAAATTGTCTAGCAAAATTAGCCAATAAAATGTGCGCTGCTTTATTGCAAGAATGAATTCAACCAATAAAACAAGCACCAGAAGCAAGCCAAGCTAAACCATGCCAAGCCATACCATTTTTGTTTGAACTCTTATAGGGAAAGAAAGTGTGGAATTGTTTAGTGTGCAATGATCATCACAAGTGAAGCCAAAAACTTTCCATTTATTGTGAAAATGTCCTCAAATGAGAAGAATATGAAGAAACAACATAAAGTATTTTCTATAGATGAAATAATGCAAATATTAGCTGACGGCGCTCACGTGGGAACTTGGGTGGATCTAGTGGCAATGCTTGGTTTGTTGGTATCGACATTAAACATGATAGTGAGTAAATGGTCTGAAATAGAGAAAAGTTACTCGCACTGTGGGCTATTGTTTTGTACAGAATGAAAATCTCTGAAAACGTTGCCATTGGAATAACTTAAAACCATCCTTTCAGCATGGTTCAATCAAGCCCGTACTGCCAACACATCCACTGATGGACCCCACGAGAAGGCAGAGGTTCCACATGTAGCTACTCATCTAGGTATAGGCAGTTTTCAGGCTTTAAATGGCTGGATTGATCATTATAAGAAAAGACACAAGCTGGTATACAAGACTATGTTGGGAGACAGTGCCACTGTAAATCCTGAAACAGTGATAGAGTGGAAAAGCAAAGAACTGCCCAAAATAGTCGACGGATACCAGCCAAAGGACATATTTTTAATGCTAATGAAACCGGACTCTTCTATAATCTCCAGCCCAGTGAGACATTGACATACAAAGGTGATTCTTGCCATGGCAGAAAAAATCAAAGCAGAGGGTCACTGTTCTGCTAGGATTCAATGCTGATGGCACAGAGAAATTACCACCACTGGTGACTGGAAAGTACAACAAACCCGACTGCTTCAGAAAAGTAAAAAACTCCCCACCAAATACACACCAAATTTCAATTCACGGATGACTTCAGCCACTTTTGAGGAGTTTCTTGTGCAACTGGATTGCCAGATAGGGGCAAAAAACTGAAATATCTTGCTCTTCATTGACAAATATGCTGCGTACCCAAGAGATACCACTGCTCTGAAAAATATTGAAGTTATATTTTTCCCCTCAAATTGCACAAGCCATTTGCAACAACTGGATATGGGGATCATCTATCGTTTCAAATGCTAGTACAGAACACAACTCATACGTAAGGCAGTAGCAATGATCGACGGAGAGTTACATGGTGATGCATCCAAAATGAAGATCAACCTCCTCACAGCTCTTCACTTCATCACAGAAGCCTGGAGATAGATAAGACAAATCATCATAGAGAACTGCCCCAAGAAATGTCATTTTTCATCAGATGGTGAATACAATAGTGTTAGCAATGATGTACTGAATGAACCAAAAAACATGACTGGTGCTCCTTGAAACCATCAGGCATGTAATTTGATGAATTTATGTATCTTGTGATGCCAAGGTCAGTGTATGTGAGATACGAAGTGTAGATCAGGTCACGCAGGATCACCTGACTTGTGGTTATGAAGAAAACCAAAAAGAAGTAGAGGTGGAGATTACTGAGAACAAAGTAAGTATTTTGATGCTCTTCAAGGACTGGAGGCAGCAAGAAAATATATCCAGCAGTTTGATATGGAGGATATACTAGTGACATGCAGTAAGTTTGAAAACAAGCTCTACACATTGAAGCATAAAGAAAAAGGTAAACAAATAACAATATTGGAGTGTTAAAAAAAATTTATTCTGTTTTGATTTTGAAAATGATTGCCATTTCTAAACTTTATTTTAAACAGTTAATGAAAAAGTGAGTTTTACTGTTCTGAAAGTTTGCAAAAAATTAAGCATTATTATACTGTGTACACTTGATTTTAATAATGAATAAGACCAAGGCAGTGAGAAATACCAATCTTCTGTTTTTCTTTGTTTTCCCTGATTTTACACTTTCCTTGATTTTACAATTTTTCTGTAAGGTCTACATGATGATGTAAAATAGCAATTTCACTGTATATCCAATGATGTTCCTACAATTCCAACTAATACGCTGTTTTCAGATTATCACGCTGATCCTTGGCCTCAACAGCAGCAACAATAAAAATAGCCAGATTCAATGTATCACTTCACTTCTTACCTGCTTTAAGGCATTAAGCAGCGCAATGCATCGAGCATTTGATCCCACCACCACGCGGTCAGCATACTGTATTCCAAGCTTCATTACTGCTGGATGTAAGTCACGACCATACAGCCTGAAAATACATACACTCAGGTATAAGGTAAAGTTGTTCCTGTACATGCCATGAAGGCATATAGGGAGATAAGAGGTACAGCTCCAGTCTTTCTGAACCTCAGCACTAGTTGGAGGTGAGTGGTCAACTTCACTCCACAGGGAAAGAACCCCATTACCCATTAATCAGGAGGATGAGGGGGCCCCACAGCTGATATGGACAGCTTTGGAGGATAGAAAATCTCTTGTCCCTACTCAAATATGAACCCTGAACCACCCAGTCTGTAACAATTCACTAAACCAAGTACATCATTCTGGTTCCCATAATCACACACATATATCAAAATGTAAAATGAATCTGTATAAAGCTGTAAATACAGAACAGATACTGCTTCCTTATATGCACTTTCTTTTTAAACACACTTCATAAGTAATCAAAGAAGTTTACACTGCCACAATGGCCCATGGACAGACATTACAGGTGTTCTGTGGTATGGTGTTATGTAATTCAGTAAATTGGTACCAATGTACTGGAGGAGCTTGCTGCTTCCATCTTCACACCAGACACCCCCTATACAGACTTCTCCAAAACACTGGTACCTACCTAGCAAACTGCACAGCATTATGTGCCACATACCCATTGTTTTAATACTCACCACATTCACAACATCACATCTGACACACAGAATTTGTTGTCTTTTAACTCTATGGCACCTGATGTCAGACAGACCTGTCACACAGCATGATGCTCAAAAGATAAATGCCAGGGATAGACAATGGCCATTATGGTCTCTTATGTCGCTCAATTAAATCCTGGTGCCAAGTGGTTAAATTAATACTGACACTGATTCTAGTGACAGGACTTTGAATATTAATGGCAAAAATGAAACTACTGTTCAAAAAATGTTTCCATATATGTAATATACTTAAAACAATTCTGGCATACAACTATTTTCCACCAAGAAGCATCTTTACAGTAGTATGGAGTTATATGTCCAGTTGTCGAAGAAGGGTGAGGCACAGCCTACTGGATCTGTAGCTAACAGTGGGTTTACCGTACCCACAACTAATGATGAATGAAACAGCAGCAGTAGGTTTCTCAGCACCTCATCTGCTGAGGTTATTTTTGCCTGTCTACTAGCTAAGCCTGACGACAGAGTGAAGAGAGTGTCTGTTGAATGTTAACTGGTAACAGGAAAACTGAAATTCCTGAACAAAAACTTTCCCCAGTGCCAATTTATTCACTACAAATGGGTCCTTCACAGTTAGAAGCCAGAACATAAGTGTGTGAGCTATGGCACAACCAACAGCAGGTAACAAACACTCTCATCACATACTTTACACGCAGAATGCATTCTGTTTTAATGCTCATACTGAAACTACTGAACACAACACACCGTTTTACTCTCTTCAGTGCTCTAAAGATCCTGTTCTTCCATTTCCCCATATAGAGTGCAGCAGAAAATGCTGATACATTTTAAGTAGCCACAATTGTTATGAGTTTACATCACAGTATGCATACTAGTTCTCAAGGTCAACAGAGATCACTGAGTTTTGTTCGCAACTCGCACATCAGTCCAAGTTGGAATGGTGGTCAGTGCAGATTTCAAGTATTACTAAAATACAAAATGTGTCACCTACTGCCACACCATGCTCAATAAATACCTAATATAATGCAGTAAGCACACAGCATCCATTAACAAATGTACATTACTATTGGTCTGCTTTGCTATTTCTCTGCTGCGGACCATGGACAGGGGAGCAGACAGGACTACAGAGCAAATGCTATGAAGTGCTCAAGAGAATTTGAATGATTATAGCAACACTGCTGGGAACATAGCCCATTTGACAGCATCTTGGAAGCTTGGTGCACAGAAGACAAAGAAAAATTTCAATATTTTATACCTAATTGGATTGGGAATTAGAGGGGGATTAGAGGGGGGAAGGGAAATATATATGTCAAGTAATAACAAGTAAATGTACAATCAAGTAAAGAAATAATGAGAGAAAAGAAATCTTTAAGTCTCCTACTGTAAAATACAATAAGAGTTGGGGAAAGTACTATATATAGACTGGCGGAATCTGCATGATAGCATTTGGTTAGCATGATTTCAATTGACAATTTGGAAAATGAAAGGAACAAGCCTAAGGAGAGGTGCAGAAAAAGGAAGATGCCCCTTCTGTAACAAACATTATCATGAGACACATACTTTTCTAAAATGTAAAGAGACACCATCTGCTCCCACACCATAACACTAGCAGCAGCTGCCAAGTAGAAATGGGAGATGATTTGTGTTCATAATTTCTCTGACCCATGTTTCCTTCTGGTGGCAGTGAGAACAAACATACTTACATCCAATTTTTGGTGAAAGCCATAGGTCCACTCTCATGATAAAGGTGATTAAACAACTTGACTCTGTGCTCTGTCGTCTTTGGCTTTGTAACCTGGAGAGTCCCCACAACCTTCTTGCTAACCTTCGGTGTATGCACACGTAAAGAACTACATATTAAAGACATGCAGACTTCTTGTACACTTAGCATACAGATATAAGTACACCTCTTACACAATAACAAAGTAACATAAGTAGTACAGTTAAAGGTAAAGATGTCCCTTGCCACACCATGAAGGCATACAGGGGGAGGAGGGGTATAGCTCCAGTCATTCTTTACCTCAGCACTAGATGAAATTGTGTTGTCAACTTCATGTCCCAGTTGTTTAGCCCCAGGGAAAGAACTCTTGCCCCAGAGCCATTTGTATACTTCAAACAAGAGAAAAATCTCTTGCTGCTGCCAGGAAGCAAACCCCATACTATCCAGCCCCTAGCCTAGTCACTACTATCCCAGCTTATCATAACATAATACAGCGTTCTTATAAACCAACCACGCAGAAAGAATAACTCTTCTTCAGCCAGGATATGATTTCTTTCCTCATCAATATCCAAGCATGAAGAAGCTAAGAATTTAACAAAGGCATAAATCTGAAATTACAACATCAAAACACAATCATCTGACCAAACAACATTCTGGAATGAGAATTCAAATTGCATCCAAAACTCCACCATACTTTTCTTTTGGAGGAAACAATTTTTATTATGATGTTCCTTTATACAGGTACTTCATAATTTCCAAATTTCTCATTCACATACATTCAAAACAATTCAGGGCATAATGTTTTAAGAATATAATCACGTAATACCCAAACGTGAGGCATGCGTTAGCGCAGTTGGTTGAGGCACTGCACTACAAGTCGGAAGGTCACGGGTTCAATTCCCGATGGTGTCATTGAAATTTTTTATTAACATAATCCTTCCGGCCGCACTATGGCCCTGGGGTTGACTCAGCCTCTAACAGAAATGAGTACCAGGAATATTTCCTGGGCGTAAAGGCGGCCAGTGCGTAGGGCTGACCTTACCACCTTCATATGCCGATTGTCTTGAAATCTGGGAGCCTCAGCCTCCTGGAACCCTCAGGGCCTGTCCAGGTCTGTAATGGGATTGCTTTACCTTTTACCTTTAATACCCAAACATACAAAAACACGTACATCAGGAAACAACCAAACCAAAAGCATAACCAATAATAAAGTTTGATTAAATACAGTTACCCCAGAAGGCGACTGTAACAAATGAGACAGTCCATATGGTGAAGGACAGTCACCCACACAGTGCATGACATTAAAAAAGTTTTTGGAAGTGCTACTTTCATCCATATATGGAACAAAGGACCAAAAATGACTAATATATAATGCAAACTGCAAGATATTCAACTAAAACATTCATACTCCCTGCTCTTTCTGACAAACAAGACATTTATAAACTCACCACTTTATAAAAACTATAAAATTCCAAAGTCACACAATGTCATGAAGGGCCTTGTCCTTGACAGCTTTCTTATTATCAGATTTAAAAGTATAATCAACCAAAACATTGAGTGTTCCATCAGCACTACCCCTGAGTTCCAACAAGGGAAAATGGAAGGACATGTGGTTTTACTGACCACAAAAGACTAAAAAGCTACTGTAAATAACAGTATTATACAAAGTTATGGCACAAAGAACTGCAACAACATCCAATGGGTCAATTATTGACAACATTAAGTGATGGGTGACGTGCAGTCTTCATTGCCATGAAGGGTTAATTTGAGGTCTTCTGGGTTGTAAAACTACATAGCAAAACATCATTACTAACTCCATGGAACAAAGTCCTTATTGAGAAGCCACCAGTTCCTCAGCTGGCCAAAAAATTTCAAACATTCTATGAACCCAAGGGTTCACATCCTCATCCCGAGGCAGATCAATCCACTCCCTGCCCTAGCATCTCAATTATTTAAGATCCATTTTCATGTTATCCTCCCATCTATGCCCACCTCTTCCAAGTGGTCTCTTTCCCTACGTTTACCCATCAAAAACCTGTCTGCATCTCTCTTCTCCCCTGTACGTGCTGCTTGCCTAAACTTCTCATTCTTCCTGATAGGATCACCCAAACAGTGTTTGGTGAAGAGTACAACAAACAAAGCTCTTCATTATGCATTTTCTTCCAGTCCTCTGTTACCTCTAACCTCTCAGGAAGAAATATCTTCCTCAGCACCTATTCTCAAACACCCTTAGCTATGTCAAGTGTCATTACACAGATATCTAATTAACCAAACTCCAATTAAAACAAAATGTCATTTCGAAATTTGCTGACTAGTTTGCTAATGTTTTATGTAGGCTGCAAATTCCTCTGTATGCACATAACCATCCATAACGCTACATAGTGTCACAACCCTCAAGTCCATTAACTAAACTTTAGTAGTTTTGGAAACCTCAAACTCATAACTTTGAATGTTGCCAACAACTCTGACAATGAATCTTTTCCAGGCTGTTAATACATTTATCACATATAGCCTATATAAACTTTCTTAACAATTTAAATCAATGCTAACTATAAGTACCACCTGCTGTATTGTCAGCTCTTTAGCGCCTAATGTCAGGTATAGATGTCATGCAGTATGATGCTCAAAAGCCAAATGTCAGGTGCAAACAGCCATTACTGGCCTTTCTCATGCAGCTCTGATTTAAATTCCAGTCTCCTGCACATCACACTGAGCACTAAATTCTGGCACAAAAGGATTAAGAACTCCTGTATTCTCCCACACAGTGCATTTATACATGTTCTGTACAATTCTCACAAAACAGTGATTTATCACTATACAGCAATAAATGATTCGCCTTTGTAATGGACATGGACTATATTCTTTGTCATGTAGGAACTGAGTTCTTTTATATAATTTAGATTATGTCTTCAAAGGGTCAGCCTCAGGAATAAAGCAAGTACCATAAATAAGTGACAGCGTACATACGTGCGACCTTACATCATCTCCCACATCCTTGCTTGGCTGTTTTTCTTTCAAATTTACAGCAGACACCATGCCCGTTGACTTTTCCTGAGACACCTTAGCTTGCTGCTGGGCTGCTTTGACAGCACGCTGCTGTTCCTGCACCACAGAACACAGCTATGCTGTGACACTGTACTTTCATCAAACATTATTAGGACAAAGAACAATGACAAGAGAGGCAGAATATGTAGTGTGGAATGGCATAATGAGAGGGGAACATAAAGTCTGAGTTTGAAAATATGACAGAAAAACACTACTTGGAAAACTATGGCATATAACATAGGATAATAATAAAATGGATATTTAGGAAACAAAGAGGGATCAGTGGTGAGGTCTTGTGAACATGGTAATGAACTTTTCAGTTCCATAAAAGATATGGGACTGAGTCACATCACTAAGGTTTTGTGGCTGCAACACATTTTCCCTCCCCGGCAATCCTTACTAATCTCATCTCCTAGCCCCTCCCTCATGGATAATCAAGAACCACATGACTGACCGACATGCACTGGGTCTTGAGTCATTGAGTCAGCAGGTAGTTCACAACAAACACTGACAACAGGCAATGATCTGGAAATTTTGTCTTGGCAAATATATATTTTGCGTGTCCAAAATTCTGTTTTGGAGACTGTAGGGGCAGGGATGAAATGACCCTGCAAGAGCATGACAAGCAAATTCCCAAGGTGAAGAGTCACTAACAATATTAGTGTTTGCAAGTAAATTTCTGCCTGCTGATTTCTTCTGATTTTAATTTGTATTCATTCTCAGAATGGCTTAGTAAAGCTATATTCTGGCCTGATTGTTTGGCCCTTCTTGTTTGATTAAAACAAGAGTTGCATCTGAGGATGGCACTCTGTATGTGAGAAAATATACACTTATTTACAGATTTGTTGGTTCAAAGGAATACCCTACATTCTGGTAATACAGCTGTATATTTTAGTGCTCTTTTCATTATACCATCATTAAAAACCACATGTTGTTGTTATGTGGATTTTTTTTTGTGCTCTCTCCTGTAAATTTGTCTCCTCTTATGCCATCACTCTTCCACCTGGGCATGGGACATACCTCAGTGGCAGCAACAACTGGTATTTCCCCAAAACTATGGAGTAGAATTTGATTAGCTGAGCAACTATCAACTTGTTACAAGAGACTCTACTCCACAGTCAGTCACTTATGGAATGTTACATCCTAACCAAAGCCAGTGACCAAATGCTATCCTTACACAGTGCTAAATTCTGTCTAAAAAACAGAATGGCAAAGTCACATAACACATTCTGTGCAAAAAATAGTTCCATTTCTTGCTACGTGATCAACTGCCTTGGTCTGTACAAAAATGTAAACACCAACCATATGAACTGAGATATTTTCTACCAGCTTCTCAAGCAGTGTCACAGTTTGCTCAGATGATGCAGCATTAAATTGAATATGATACAATGGTGACATAGAAGAAATGAGGAAGGAAACGTCTATTTTAAGGCAGTATTCTTTTACTGGCCTGGCAGTACTGAAAGGAACTATATACAACCTACATAATATTTAGCTTCTGTCCTGAAGACAAGGAAGCAGGATCCCCCCAAACTTGCAGGACTGGTAACCATCAATAGCATTATATGGAATCACACCCGTAAATACCATAGTATAGGCATACAACTCATGGGCTACAGGTTGTGTGTGGTCTGTGTCCACATTCTTAAATTTCATATATGCTATAAAAATTACACAATAATTTAGTCTGTTAGGTATAACACTTATTGTGATTGTTATGCATGCAGCCCAAGAACCAGCCTACAATAATGGCTACAGCCCTTTGAGAAGAATGTTGGACACTCCTGCCATAGTCTAAATACTTTCAAATTAAAACTGTAGAACTTAGCAGTATGTTATTATACCTTTGATTTGCCCCCCAAAAAATTTGCTTCTAATCACATTCATAATTTTCATCATACTAGCAAGCCCTTAGTTATGATATGTACTAGTACAGTAGTTATGATATGTACTAGTACAGTAGAACTCCACTTGCCTGGATTAATGTGAATAACAAGCAATCTAGATATGCAGAGAATCTGGATAATTGGATTTTTCTTTGAAAATAGGCTGCATTGGCAGTCTTTTAGTGGAAAAAATTTCTACAAACAGCTGTTTTAAGATACATATTTATTTATGTACAAACACAACATTCATACATAATTCCTTATATATATTTGACAAACGGGGGAAAAATTAAACCATACGAGATGTAGTACAATTACAGTAAAAAATATTTACCCAAAGGGCCAAGCCGATCTGGATAATTGGTAATCCGGATAACCAACATCCTGATGATGATGATTAGCATTTGGGTTCAAGCCCTTACGGTCCCAATGCATCTAGGCCTTATAAATGGGCCCTTTGTGCCCCATTGTCTGACATCAGTTCATGGGAGCCCTGTTCCTTGCTAAAGTTCCAGATGGCCCCCAGACTTAACTTTTAATGTCCTCTGGGTCCAAGAAAAAGAAACCCAGATACGCATTTTCTTTTTCTCTCAAAAGTCCCAGTAAACAAACCCCCTCCAGGTTCCCCAACAGGGCCCCTACAGAGAGAAATGCCTGTTTACAAGGCCTTTTTTTTTACATATCTCTCAAATTCCTCATAAAAATTTCCCTGAATAAAGAAATTTTTCCCTTCTCTCAAATGCCCTAGGAAAGGAATGTCCCTCCATGTTCCCGAAAAGTGGAGCCCCTATGGAAACAGATGCCCATTTCCAGAGCCTTATTTAGCATATCCTTTGGGGTCCCTAGTAAAGGAGCCCTCCCTCCAGGTTTCCAGGTTCCCCTCAGAGAGCTCCCTTGGAGAGAGATGCCTCATCCCTAGAGCCCTCCTTCATCCATCTCACAAAGTCCCTGGTAAATGAGCCCCCTTCCAGGTTCCCAGCAGGGCCCCTATGGAGAGAGGTGCCCATCTCCAGAGCTTTTTCCACACATCCTCCAGGGTCCCTAATAAAGAAGTCCCCCCCCCCCTCCAGGTTCCCCTCACAGAGCTCCCTCAGACAGCGATACTCTACTTCTACAGCCCCCTCCATCCATCACTCAAAGTCCCTGGAAATGAGCCCCCTTCCAGGTTCCCCAGCGGGGCCCCGATGGAGAGAGATGCCCATCTCCAAAGCCTTTTCT
>Ga0268261_10001143_pt1 | contig 17915 bp, 13 predicted proteins | sample TergutNc150P1_FD_190353 | JGI IMG/M metagenome (GOLD analysis project Ga0268261, IMG submission 190353) | Nasutitermes corniger P1 segment gut microbial community from laboratory colony in Florida, USA - Nc150 P1 (SPAdes) (version 2) | ecosystem: Host-associated > Arthropoda: Insects >...
TTAACCCTTTGGCATACTATTTTTTATAACACATGGCGCAAAGAGGGTTTTAAAAGCGTTTCATCAGCTTTAAAACGGTAAAAGACATGTCATGCCATCTACTGACAGAAGGCTAGAATTAAAAGCGAAAGACATCGATGGCTCAGACCGTCTCACAGCCAGCTGTGTATTAATCGACCTAGCGAGCCCAGCCGTCTCACAGACGGCTGTGTATGCCAATGGGTTAAATTAATTTATGGCTCTGTACATGTCCCTAATATTCTTGCTCTTACCATCTATTTCAAGTTAATTAGCTGTACCTTTTACCCACTCCCTCCTTTTGTTCCTTACATGTATACCTGTATTACATTTTATGCAGCTCAGCTTATCCCTACCACTTTGACTCAGATCCTCAAACCACTGCAATTTAGCTTGCTTCCTTTGACCTAAAGAGTGAACCTTCTTCATCAGTCCATGGTTTATGATACTTAATTCACAACACAGACTCTCTTGAGATGAAATATTTGTATTGTTTCTAATATTTCCCCAAGCACTACTGATGCTCCCACCATCATCCAACACCACCAAAACTGCAAAACTGTTTGAGAATTTGACTTGATAAAAATGAGTACCAGGATATTCCTGGGGGTAAAGACAGCCGGTGTGTAAGGGTGACAATCTTACCACCTTCTTGTGCCGAGTGTCTAGAAATTCTGGAACCTTAACCTACCAGAAACCCCAAAGGCCACTAGGCCTGTAGTGGGATTACTTTACCTTTACTATATTTCAACTTCCACTACATTTGGGTCATTTAGAATATAACTCTTCACATTAGACTTCTACATTCTGTGCTTACTTCCCACATCTGTCCACACTTTTGCAGCTACCAAACAGGATGAATCTCCTGTCCATCAAGAGGTGATCAGTCTGTGAGTCTTCCCATCAGGGTAAGTCCACATGATGTATGAATGTTTTGATGTTGGAACACTGTGCTCTTGACAATCACACTGACAGACGTTACAAACTTCACTGCTCTAACATCATTATCATTACTAGTTTAATGTAACCTAATATTCCCAAATGCTGTTTTAAAATATCTTCTCCCCATAATCATGCACTTAAATCTCTAATGACATATTTATATGATTTATATATATGTGTGTGTATATATATATATATGACATCCTATCACAAACAAACTCTACTCTCTTGACTGCTGATATGATTTCATTCTGTATGAACAATCCTGTCCAAAAGTGCTCATCCACATTCCCTTTTCTCAATAAAAAGCACAAACTACATAAAGTCTACTGCCAAGTAGTTTATGTGACCTTTGATATATCAGTAACAAAGAAAATAAAATGTAGTTTAGCAGGTGCATACAATGGGAAGAAGGGTGGAGGCTCAAACAAAAAATAAATTCCTGTAGCCATCACTGAAGGATTAGAACAAAGAACCACTGAAAAAATACAAAAAAGTGGGTAAGACTACTATGAGACCGCATTAAAGAGGGTTGGTTACACGTCGAATTCGCAATTCTGCAGCTCCATACAAATGCAGCTGATTGTAATAACAGGTGACAGAAATATAGGGATGACTACCTACACATTTTTTACTGTATACGGTGCTGTAACACACAAACTTGAGTCAAATGTAAAACCAAAAACGTGATTCAAATGATGGTAACTCAGTTACAACAGACACAGATATACCACCTACCTATGCCATAGCCTACAAAACTGTGCCTTATCTTAGATTAGCAAATGCCCTAGTCACGTCCACAGATAGTTCCAATACAAGTCACAGTTAAAGCACTTCACTCTAAGTTACAGACATCTTTCTTTCAACATCATTAACAACTTTAAGTCTGCAAGCAGCGAATGTGGTCATAAAAGAAGTGTCAATAATTGTGTTCACTGTCTGCCATTAGTTTTTGGTACTGGTAACTCAGTGTGATACAACAACCCACACTTTTAACAACTTTTGTTCAAGAAACATGTTTACAATAATCTGTAATTCGCTTCACGTGCATTACCATTAATTTACCGTACAGTTCATGAATCTATTGGATGCATTTCCAAATGCACGAATTAATTCCTGTACACCGCCGGGCGTGATGAACAATTTCAAGAACAGGTGGAGACACTGACAAGCATACTAGTACGTGTCAACACACTTCACAGCTGTCACATTGTCTCACAGTTGTGTTACAAAAACATCATTGTTACTTCTTGGCGCTTATCAAATATTTAAGAGCTCTGGCAAGTAGTCAAATGCCATTACACATTCCACATCTGCATAGGCACATATCCCGTTACTTTACTCACCTGATACGGATATATTTGTTTATTACCGTTACCCACCTGCTAATTACTCCGCCAATCTCAAATAGTTTCTATACAGGTACCATTAACCACATATTTCAAATGTGCTACGCCTTACGTTTTAATTCGATTTCTGTGCATACAGACATTCTCAGGATCACACTCCTTTCTGTCACACAACTTTCACAAGTACCGTTCTACAGGGTCAAGTTAGATGCGACAAGTCCGCTGAACACTGCTGCCAACGTGCGAAAACAGAAAGTTGCACTAATTTTCCACTATCACATTCAAAGCACAAAGAATGGTATATCTTTAATTACCATTTCGTCTAACTAAATACTTCTTTTAATCATAATGTTGCGGTTGTGTGTATTTCGAAACAGCAGACGAAAGCATACCTAATGTGAACATTCCGACCACCTCACGTGTACGTAGGTGAACGCTACAATAGGCGACGATGCAACATCATTTTCAGCATGCAAGTTTGCTGCATGTTGTGTTCCAGGAGTCGCCAGGAACTACGTCTTAAGTTGCTGAGTCCAAAGTTTTCACGGCGGTAGCTACCCGAACGTCTGGAATAAGACGCCGTGTGGTTTGGTAATCAGTTACAGGCGTTTCAAAGCGAAGTCCAGAAGAATGTTGTTTCCAATTCTTTGCATCACATCTCGATAAACAGTACTCTCCATGACTTCGTACGAATTTAGTAACAAAATACAACACCGATGTCAAACGCAAACTGATGTGACCGTATTTGAACACGACACCCAGTGACTCTGGAAAGTAAGGAAAAATGGAATATTCTGAGCAACTATTAAAATAAAAAATAGAAAATATTAAAAAATTCTGAACGACGTTTAAGTCTTGCTAAATTCGTGCAACTCCAATGTCTATAGCAACTCACAAATACGCAGGCTAGACTGATACGAACGTATCCTGCAGGCATATGGGCAAAATCATACGTAACCTAACCTAAGGTAGAAGACACACTAAATGACGTGTCAACACGGATTCTTATAGAATTAAGAGGAAACAGCCGTCTTTATTTTATCGGCAACAGGAGGCATAACATCGAAGGAGGTTACAATGATTTTAATGCAAAGATGTTGCTGGGGTTTTTCGTTATATGTCATTCTTGTTAGTACCAAATAGTGTCTACAGATTTGTGTACTTTTGCTTTTAGCATTTTGCATTATTTAACAAGCACGGCCCATCTAATTCCCAAATACAGCCGACGTTTCGGCCTTATGGTTTTCCAAAAAAAAAAAAGAAAAACTCCCTATTTGTCTGCAGATATAGTTGTGACAGTAGCATCTGTGTAATACTTTAATAATTATCAGCATTATAATAGACTCAGACGTTAGTGTCATAAGGTAATTCTCAGACTCCTGTGTTTTCCAAGAAATAATTTGGTGATTATTATTATTCAATATCTATTTAAAAGTAAACTACTGACTAAGAATTCCAAGCTATGAATGTATAAAACGTTAGTGAGACCAGTGGTAACATATGCCTGTGAAACTTCGGTACTAAAAGAAAACATAAAAACCAAATTAAGGGTATTTGAGAGGAAGGTACTAAGAAAAATCTATGGACCCACTAAAGAAAAGGATGGCACGTGGCGGATTAAATCGAATGAAGAACTAAACAGACTGACTGGTAATAAAAACATCATAAACTACATCAAAGCACAAAGATTAGCTTGGTTCGGACACGTACATCGTATGCCAGATAACAGCATGGTAAAAAAAGTATATGAGTGGTCACCCGCACTAACAAGATCACTAGGAAGACCTAAAAGTAGATGGGAGGATGACGTAAAGGGCGATATAACAAGGATGAACATAACAAACTGGAAGGACTGCATCAGAAATCGTCCCAAATGGAAGAAACTCGTTGAGAAGGCCAAAACTTATCTGAAGTTGTAGCGCCTCAAGATTATTATTATTATTATTTTGCTGCTTGACGGAGAATTTTTATGGTCGTTAAATTAATTGTGGCACTAAGAGCGATGCTGTAATCCGTGCAATGCCGAGCTTCAGCGCCAGGTGTTAATGTGGGATTTTGTGGAATGAAAACAGCAATGGCCGTGTAATTTAAGCCGAGAGGTGGGTCATTATTTCGCATATAATCACACCTGTTTGACACAAATGAAGAAATATTTCATTCTTTTGAACCGTTGAAGGTACGTATTTCCCGCAATATGACGGAATACAAGTTGGTCGTAGTAGGCGCAGGAGGTGTTGGGAAAAGTGCCTTGACCATTCAATTAATTCAGAATCACTTTGTTGACGAATACGATCCAACAATTGAAGATTCATATCGTAAGCAAGTTGTCATTGATGGTGAGACTTGCCTGCTCGATATTCTTGATACAGCGGGACAAGAAGAGTACAGTGCAATGAGGGACCAGTACATGAGAACTGGTGAAGGTTTTTTGTTGGTGTTTGCTGTTAATAGTGCGAAGTCCTTCGAGGATATTGGAGGTTACCGTGAACAGATTAAAAGGGTGAAGGATGCAGAAGAAGTGCCAATGGTTTTGGTAGGCAACAAGTGTGACCTTCCATCATGGGCGGTGGACATGAACCAGGCTCGTGAGATTGCCAAGCAGTATGCAGTTCCTTTCATTGAAACATCAGCAAAAACCCGTATGGGAGTCGATGATGCATTTTATACCTTAGTTCGTGAAATCAGAAAAGATAAGGAGCAAAGGGGGAAAGAAAATCGCAGGAAAAAGAAGAAAGTTATAGATGTAAGGAAAAAATGTTGTCTTCTATAAAAGAACGTTATCCATTTTGGGGGAAGGAAGAGTTGAGTTTTAATAACAGGATCACTGCATAACTGATGCATCAGTTTACAAATTACATACTAATACGTACGTCTTTCAGAACTGTCACACATTGAGTTTATCAAGTTCTACATTTCTAGCTTTCTTGTCAGTCCTGTTAAGGATGTGTGGAATGTAAATAACTTTTATTCTGTACTTTGCTTATATATTTGATGCATTAACATTATATGTAATCCTTAGTCTCTTGGTAAGAAAATATGATGTCAAAGATTGAGTTGTGTACTCAGCAGCTTCCACTTGGCACAAGGAAGTTAAAAAAAAAAAGGTATAGTGCAGTGCATGGTTTTTGGCTGGTGGAATTTTCGAACTATAGACTAGGAGCGAGTGACTAATGCAGCGACAGTGTCATGTTGGGTCTAGTCCTCTCCGCCTCCCTGAGTATAGCTGACCCTGTCACACTTAAGTTCCAAGCAAATAAACACCCATCCCATGCCACTTGACCACACCCAGTGCATCCATCCACCAGCTCCACTAACCCTGTCACCAGTGAAAAACCATGCTGTGCACTATATCACTCTTACACCAAGAACTTTGACTTCATTGTTTACATGGCATATGGATAGCAGATGGTATGCATCAGACCTCAGCATCGTCATCTTTGACATTTAAGCATTTGTCTCACAGTGGCTTCACACTGGAATCTGTTGTAAATCACTTGCCAGCCAGGTGCTGTGTCACGGTTCCAAAGAAATGGTGATCAGTGAGTTCCACACTGCCATTTGGACTTGTGACTAGTTATGGCATTAAAGCTAGGCGGTTGTGGACCACACTCATAAGAAACTAGCTGTTGCCTACTGGTGGGACAGATGCTTAAATGTCAGTAATGACATGGTGGTCTGGTGCATAACATCTGCTGTCCGTGTGCCATGTATAAATTGAAGTCAGAGTAAAGTTCCTGGGATCAGAGTGTTTGTTACCTTATTTTTTAAAAGCCTTGGTATATTGAAGTAATGTTTGACATTTGAGTGATATACAGCACTGATTTCCAAAACTTTGGTTTTGAGTTTGAAAGGGACTAGATCCCAGCTACTATTAAATAAATAACTACAAGGGCAGCTATATGAATCACTTTAAACACCTGTATTAAATAATGATTAAAGCTACAATGTATTTTCAAATACATATTTATAACCATTGTTACAGTGATCAGTAATGTGACTGTACCTTTGATACATGCAGCAGACACAGTCTATCAGTAAAATGCATGTCTTAACAAACTTATTTTCTTGGGTTAAGATGTTGCAATGTTTGTTATTCCTGTTAAGTATTTTGTGTTTTGTTTATATGTATGTGCACATATTAACTTGGATATCTCAGTCCCATACTTCTGATCAAAGTTATTATAATACTTCTCAAGCAGTTTTGCTGTCATTCAGAATACGGTTAACGTGCACTTATGATGTTCAAGTAATCATGGTTGCAGAAATCCCATTACTATATGAACTGCATTGTTTATCCTTTGCCCATTCAATTTAAAATGCTAGTGTGTGGTGCTATAAGGCCACATTTTCTACAGGTATGAGACATTATATTAGAAATGGTAGGGGCCTTTTAGCATTCCACCATGTTTATGGTGACAAAGGTTTAAACAGTACAAGATCACCTTAAGACTATATAAGGCCTACTTTATTGTCATGAATGTTTCATTAAATGTTGTCATAAACTGGAAGTATAAATAATTGCATACTGGGTCAGTTGGTTGGATTTTAAAACTTCTAAGACTACTATGTAATTTAATATTCAGTAAACTTTTACATTAACTTTAAATGTATAAAATGTGCTTACATGTGTTTGAGAACTAATTTTAAAATGTATTTATAAACCCATTAATCTACCACACAGTTTTTGCATTTGAAGTTTTTTTGTATATGAATGTGGTGTCCCAACTTTTATGAAGTGTTAATATATTTGATTCTAATACAGTATATGGTCAAGTAATTATTGTAGGTGTATGTATCAAATGGTGATGGGCTACACCATGATAACCCAGTTATTTCAGGCTTCTGCCATGAAGTTGATGCGAACTGCACTATTCTAGGTTATTATGCAGCGTATAGTGGTAATTTCTTACTGACATTTCAGACAACCTATTCATCCCATCTTCAAGCCCAAGAATCCAAAAACTAAGCCAGTCACCCTAGCACAGGGTTTATTTAGGGAAGAGTGTGGGTGGTGATAAGTTCTCAGTAGCGTGGCGCCAGCCATTTGGGTTGATGCACGTTGTAGGAGGGAGGGGGAGGTAGCACTGATGACTACACTTCCCCTGTCCTTCCCATCCACTTGCATCAACCCTACTGGCTGGCAACACACTACTGAGAACTTAACACCACCCACATTCTTCCCTATATAAACCCTTTGCTAGGGTATGCGGGGAAACAAGCCGTGGTGCCACTGGTGGGACAGATGCTTAAATGTCAGTAATGACATGGTGGTCTGATGCGTAACATCTGCTGTCCATGTGCCATGTATAAATTGAAGTCAGAGTAAAGTTCCTGGGATCAGAGTCTTTGTTACCTTTCTTTTTGGATTCTTGGCCCTTGAAGTTGGGACGAATAGGGTGTCTGAAGTAACAGTAAGAAATTACCACTACGCACTGCATAATAACCTAGAAGAGCATAGTGCCCGTGATAACGCTGTGTTAATCAGCTGGTAGCCTCGAGCATTGTAAGCACTGAAATGAAATAAACTGTTATTACTATAACACTACTGTAGATTTATATGAAGTCTTAAGATACCATGTAGCTTGCAGCTTTGCTGTAAAATTAACGACTTTTTGAATAATACTAGGTGTCACTGTAAGGAACATAGTGCTAATAAAGGCTGGAATTTAGGACCATGCACTTTATTGTAACTCATTATTATGGAATACTACTGCCCTCTTATGGTCTTGTGGAATTGCAAGAAAACCTCAAGGATTTTATTTTACCTGCTTGGGACCTACCCTGTGGCAAAACTGGTTTTTATAAGCATGAACTGTGCTGGAAAAAAAAAGACCAATAACTGTTGCTACTGTAGGAGTAAACTCTTCCACTTATTATTACCTGTGTTTTCATAAACTGTTATCCAATAAAAATGCACTAATATTACCTTTACCATCACTTATGTTGTGGAGCTGTAATAACATGCTCATGAAAGTGAGGGACTAGTCATTGCCATGGCACTGCAGAGATCACCAGGAACTTGGGTCATTCAGTTTATTAACTGAAACTTAGTAATACAGAGATTTAAGCTGCCAAATGCAAATGTGATGTCACGCACCACCTGCACCATAACAAGTGCAGCAAACCTGTTCTCCATTATTACTCATAACAAGCAAATATATACCTAAACTAATTTACATAAGAATTCATTGGCCTTAAAGTTCATTGTCACAACTATAATGCCATCACTCTTTGTAACACTGGATACCAGAACGTGTTCCGTGCTTCGAGACTGCATGACGTGGTACAGGCATCTGGGATCCTGACTGTTCTGGTGACTGTCTGAAAACAACAAAGTACAGCCTACACTCCTGGCCAACACCATACTGCGATGTACCACAGGTCACACAATATAAACATGAGCTTTCTGTGCACATATATGCTGGGTTGTTGTATGTTTTCTTCTGGGTAATTCCCCGGCGTCTGAATTTTATATGGCGACGTTTCGGAACACTCTGTCTGTTTCATCTTCACCGGCAAGTAGGTCATTATTCACCTACTTGCCTATGAAGATGGAACAGACAGAGTGTTCCAAAACGTCGGCATATAAAATTCAGACGCCAGGGAATTACCCAGAAGAAAACATACAACATACAGAACATGGCAAAAGTTTGAAATCAAGAATATGCTGGGTTCATCAGAAAAGCAGGTTATATCACAAAAAATGGCTGTCCCACCAACACACAAGAGATTGCAGGCCTCTGAGAACACTGTGGTGAGGAGAATGGATGTAAAAAAAATGACAGCAACAGGAATATGGCATAAATTACATGAGTCTAATTTGTTCCCTTTATACAGCACTGTTAGGGTTAGTGAATGAGGATGAGATAAGTGGGACATACACACAGAGGAATGAGAAATGCACACAACATTTTAAGGAAAGATACCATTAAGGAAACCATAGCCCAGGGTGTGAAGGGGATTACCGCTGCTAATCCTAAGAGTCTGTTGGCAGGCTTTTATGAACAAAATGATGATGGAAGTTGGGGGGTCCATAACTACAGGCACTTCATAAAATAGAGGGGTATCAAGTTTTCAAGAACACCATGAAGCAGAATTATTGGTCATAAATCACTCATCAAAATATTACAAGCAACAATTGATGCAAACCTTAAAATGTCTGTACATATATGTCTGGTAGAAGTACAGTATTTAAATTTGTTTTCCCACAAAATTACTTTGTGCGTGTGTGTGTGTGTGTGTTTTTTTTTTTAATAACTGTGCCCTCCATCTTCCAAATGAAAATTGAGCACTGAAGTTCCTACTCTCCAGAAATATCACTTTATTTTGATGCAGTTACTAGGGAAGTTCACCTTGAACAGTTCTATTCACATTACCAGATGAGAGTATCTTTACGTATGCAGAGTGATGGAACCTGGTATTGAAAGGACAAAATTACTGCATACCTGCAAGTCTGTCTGTTGTATGGTCTACAAGTATGACAAAATTATGTTATCCCTATAGAATTAAAATATTTCGGACATTAATAGTTAGCTCATGCTGTATGGGTATGTATCAGCTGAGTAAGGGGTGACAGTTAAAAATATTTATTCAAACCATTTCAGTTCCCCAGCATTTATGTGCTAAATGGACTGTCCTAAACTGATCTTAGAAATGCTATATTTGGTAACCTTAGACACAAAGAACATCATGAAAATGTTGGTATGAGATTATGTCCATTACAAAGATGGATTAAAATATTTCAGGGTGTGTTAAAGCGAAAGAAAACTGCTACTGACAACATCTGAACGACCTACATTCACATATGTGGATGCATATAAAAAAACAACCCCTAGAGGGTAGAATTAACTTGTAACTAACTGCGCTTGCATATGCAAATACACGTAGCAAAACACTTCTAGAAATTCTGTTATATATTCAGACAACAAGGAAATTTACTTCATTTTTAAGACGTGTTGCATGATCTCTGTTTCAGTTTCAACAAACTGCTATTCAGCTTGTAATTTAATCTTTCATATGTTCAAATGATATGTTTTTCAAACATCATGCATTAAAATTTAAACACCGTCCCTGATGTTTAAATGTTAATGATGATATGCATGACAGAAGAGAAGAGAAGAAGACATAAAATGTGTGTTTTGATTTTCTCTACAACTTTTGTCTGAAATATTTCTCATTATAAGAACAGAGTGAGATATAATCACAAAAGTACATACATCTTCATGTAAAGTACATACATCTTCATGTAAAGTACCCATTATTTTTGTCTGATTTTAATCGAACTTGAATTTTCATCACAGACTTTCTGAAAATACTCAAATATCAAACTTCATTAAAATCATCCAGTGGAAGTTCTATGCAGACAAACGGACAGACAGTCATGACGAAGCTAATAGTCACTTTTCGCAATTTTTCGAATGCACATAAAAACTGTGTACAAAGATTTGAGATTTCACAAGCAGCATCTCCCAAAAGACATCTCAACCATACTGTAGTCTCAATCTTGTGTGTGTGTGTGTGTGTGTGTGTGTGTGTGTGTGTGTGTGTGTGTCCAACAAAAAGTACTTACTGCATCCAGGCAATTCATGTCATGTCAGAGTTCCAGCTCTTTGAAATAGTGCCTACAATACAGAGATGCAATGGACGGGGGTTTGTCACATCGTTGGTAAAGTTTCAGGTCCCTTTCTGGCAGATTTTCATATGCTGCCATGTATTGGCGGTCAAATGCAGCTGCAAAGACACAATGAGAACACATCACAACTTGGAGATACCAAACTGTACTATGTATCAAATGACTTTAAGCTTTATTTCTGTGGACAGGTGTTGAAGAGATTTCCTTGTGATTTTGGTCTCATGGGTTTAATGTATTTGCTTCTGATGACAGTGAGGACATGATTATCATGCACTGTTGGATGATGATGAATGAATCAAATGTGGCTGAGCACCCGTCTGAATGTTATTTTGCTCTTAAATTTTGCATGGACTGTCCCGGGATTGAAAATGGGTATGTATGATCATTCTACAGACTTATTGCTGATAATAAATGTTACCATACACTGGGCCATATACCAAACAAAAGATATACGTAAATCATTAAGACGAGGTCTCTAGAACACAACAGGACTAAATGTGACCTCTGGTGCCAAATCATGGACCGTAATGAATGAGACTGAAACAGACTTACAGATATGGAAAAGGAAAATCTGGAGATAAATATATGGGCTAACACATGAAAATGGTTCCTGGTGTATAAAAATGAATTAGGAAATTTATAAAAAATGTAAATCTGCAGATAATGTAACTGAATTAAAGATGTAGATTGAAATGGCTTGAGCATGTTATAAGAATGGATGGTGGAAGGACAGTAAAGAAGTTACTGGAAGGTGAACCAGGAGGGGGAAGGAAGACCTAGATTAAGGCAGATGGATGTTGCTGAATTGGACTCAAGGAATACAACAGCTTTGGACAGAACAGAATGGGCATCTTGCATAAGGGAAGCCATGCATAAACTTAAAAGGACTGTACTGCTGAAGGAGAAGAAAAAGGAGGAGGAGTGGGAGAAGAAGGAAAAGGAAGAGAAAAAGAAGGGACTGTCAAAGAATTCTTAAACTCTTTAGGGGAAAACATTAGGCTTTGGCAGCAATGTAGCTGAAGTCTTCATTCACTGGGCATTCAACCCTTTGTAAGATGCTGTCCCAAGATATGAGGCACCAATCACACAATGCCAAAGTGCAATATCCCAGATGAAGGGAGATCTCAAACCTTACTTCCTCTATGGAATGTTGCTCATTTTAACTGTATGAAGAAGATCATGCACATGTCACCAGTGCTACCAGATTATACATTTAATGAATTCTTAACACAAAATGCACAATCACTGGAAATTACAGTTCTCAAGTCACAAAAATTATAACACTTGTATGTGGACCTTACCATGGACATTTCTGTACACATGAAAGTGAAATGAGATTACTGTATTCTGTATGTAACACCATGTGGTATGGAAGATAGATACCAGTGTTCGGAGGGGATGTGTTGCCTCCTCCACCTGTAGGATAGAAAAGAAGAGGGAGATGGCTGAAACTGGTTACTTGAGCACACTGGTACCTATCTAATGAGATTGCAGTGTCACATCCTAGAAGACAGCACTGTTCAAAATCACTGCAATGGGAACCTCAAATCTCACAAACTGAGATAATGTTACAGTTTTTCCCTACATCAAAGTACTGTGCCATGAAGATGTGCTGGGGGAGTGGACATAAATCTCCTTCACACATCGTAATTTCATCACTCAATGATTATGAGTGGGTATCAGCCTAATGCTTTGGTTGCTTTACTCCAGACAGACTATATTCCCTTACCATGATCAATGTTCTCCCGGCCCATGACAGTGAAGGCTAGGAACAAGATGTCCCAGTAGAGAGAGTGGCTCCGGTTCACTCCCTTCCCCTTCAGCTTTTGCCTTTCAATAGCAAGCTTCTTCAGGGGCTCTGTCAGGTCATTGCGGCGGACACCAGAGATCACCATCTGCATGACACTGTAAATACAGTCCTCTCTGGTAGCAGCACAAATATAAATACTGCAAAATTACCTTTAAGTAATAAGGGACAAGGACTTGAAGGTATAACCCACAAAACATGGTTTTGTATTTCATACATTTCTAGTCCTTGAACAACAACAACAACAACAACAACAACATAACAGAAGTAGTAGAAGTAGTGGCAGCTGCATGATTATAATGATATATCATCATGGTTGCTGCTACTGTTGTCACTGTTGTTATAATTTATTTTTGTACACTCATTACTTAAAAAGTACTGATTCTACTCAAGACTTCAGCCTTCTGCTGCAGTGTAAATGACATCTGTGCTCTTTTGGGATTTTACGAAGCACAGAGTGGCAAATTCTTACCAACGTTTCAGGAATGATACGTTGTCCTGAAACATCGGGAAAAAGGACTATTCTCCCGCTATGTAAAATCCCAAAAGAGCGCAGATCTTGTGTACTGATTCTGTTGACAGTAATATAACCTGGCAGTGACTGTTACCACATTCACACCCATTCACTACAAATGTGTTTATACCCTATCTCCATACCAAACTTCATATTTGGAATTCCAACAATTCATTAGTTACTGTGATCAAAATGAGGGCTAAAGGGAATTTCAGTGTGGGCTCTGTCTCATTATTTTACACTGTACAAAAAATATTAGCTTAAAAAAGTTGCATATTTTTCCAAGAAGTATCTCTTCAGGACCATAAGGTAAAAGGTGTTCGGGTCACTTTCACCTCACAAGTTTGCACGTGACATGTTATTATCAACAGCTTGTAACTAAAATATACAGTGTTTGGGTGGCTTAATTGGTATAAGTGTACACCAAGTTTTGTGAAAATCAAAAATTTACATGGGGACAATAATTGTGGTCTCATTAGCCTGTCTTTCCATTCAGGAAGAAAAGTTGGCTAGAAACTGTCCTCTAAAACCCCCTTTCCCTGGACATTCATTTGCTGCAGATAAAAAGCTGTTCCCAGTTTATCATGGTGTATAACAAGGCAGAGCCATGAAAACTCTTTTTTCATCATTTTCTGAAAACAAAAATAAAATATTTTTCCAGTATACACAAGGAAAATTTTTATATTATATTTTCCAAGTATTTTCAACATGATGAACCAAAAAATATTTCATCGCTGTGAAACTGTATCTACTATACACAACATGGAAAATTATCTAGTTTGATTTATCACTTATCAAAAGGGAGAGGAGAGCATTTCTTAATCCCTGGTGATAATTCCACTTGTACTGATATTCCTCATTTTCAGAAGTATATTAAACAACACATTTCTTTAGTTTCAGACATTCATGTTGTACTGACATGCCGCACACAGTCACGTCCAGTAAGTGTTCAAAACATTCGTCAGACAGTGTGGTTTACCTTCTTGGTATTGAAGTTCGGTCAGTGACCAAGGCGCTGACAAGGGAGCTAGGCTGCTCATTTTGTTGCCAAAGGGCATACATGGGCTGGCCAACCTAACAAACAATACACAGAACTTACTAAGGGAAAACAAGTAAAGTTGTCACTGTCATGATATAAAGCTGCATGCTAGTCACTTTATCTCTAGGTACACAGGCCCTGTTACCTAATGAATGAATACATTGCTAGCACAAACTCATCATTACTTCATGAATCACGATATCGAAGCACAAGGATCTCTACCACAGCACCAGTGAGCACGATGGCTCTGGTGTTAACATGTCTGGTTTGTATATGGGAGGTGCCTGGTTTGAATCTTGGTGAGAAGACCACCTATTCTGAGGTTTCTTGTGGTCTTCCATGGTCTCTGAATGTGAATGATAGGGCAACGCCCACACACATACCATGATCACTTGTGCCACAACACTTTCAAGTTCACCACATACAATAACAATAATCCTTTCATACAATCTAATGCTACACAAGTGCTGAAAGTAGATACAGTGTTGTTGAATACATGTTAGTTATTGGTTCTCCAATTAATACAACAATAGAAATGACTGTACCTTCATTTTTCATCACATTCACAAGACACGTCTCAGCCGGTACTTGTGGCCATCGGAAGTTCTTCCATTTTGTATACTTGTAGCACTACCCAACGATGGGGCTGCAATTACTGGCCAAAACATGTTGTAGTGAATGTGACGAATAAATGATGATACAGATCAATAACTAACACTGACTGAATAAGCACCTCCCAATGGGGGGGGGGGGGGGGGGGGAAGAGCTCTTTAATATTCTACCATCCATTCATCACCATAAATATTACACTTCCAGCTGTGATGGTTCATGAGTTACCACAATAAGATGCAATCTGAAAAATTCACATTCTAAGACCACGGTCTTGTGGGATGTGACACTCTGTAGCAGAGGCTGGCCAACTTCAGCCCACAAGAGGACCACAAAATTCATTGAGGTTTTGCATGAGAGTCGAACTTATATATACTGAAGGGGCAGGGATTGAATTCACGAGAACACTGTCATTTACAAACAGTAAGTTACACTAAGAGTAAGGTTGAATGACAAGGTAGTAGGCCATACTAAAGTTGGTAAAATACAACAAACAAATACTGGTTTACTGTGTGCTGTCTTAAAAATAAAGAGTTATAGTTTGTAAACATTTTCTCTGCTAATAAAGTTGCCATACTACATTCTGTAGACCTATTATATTATATTCATTAAATTGTATTCCTGAAACTATTCAGGTGACTGAGGGCTGCATGTTGGCCAGTCCTGCTCTCAGGGTCATGCAAATTGATGCAGAATGTTTCTGTGAAATAAAGCCATCCAACTGAGGCCTGGGCAGGCCCTTAGGGCTTCAGGAGGTTGAGGCTCCCAGAACTTCTAGACAGTCAACATACAAAGTTGGTAAGGTCATCAGCCCTATGCACTGGCTGCCTTTACCCCCTCAGGAGATATCCCTGGTATGCATCTCTCTTTCAGGCTCAGTTGACCAAAGGGCCACAGTGTGGCAAGAAGAATTAAGTCAATGAAAAATCCCAATGATCCCATCAGGAATCGAACCCGCGACCTTCTGGCTTGTAGTGCAGTGTCTCAAGCAACTGCTCCACTGTGTACACCTGCTTCTGTGAAACACTGTCAACTATCCACCAAACTACACAGAATCATATCCCACATTTTGCAATGTGAGTGAGAACTTCATATATCACATCACTTGATGTTACTGATGGAACAACAGTTTACAAATGTGGCAGAGAAACTGCCTATGACAGACACAATCTTTACAAAACACAAGTAATAAAATGCAAACTGAGGGTTAAGATAGAGCAGGGGAAAAGAATACATTGCAATAACATTTCAGACAAGTGTCTGGTACCTCCTCATGAAGACGCTGATTGTCCCACATGCAGCGGATGGCCACGTTGTTATGATCACAGTTTTCCCAGGAAGGGTGCGGCACCTGATTCCTGTTCACAGATGCAGCTTGAAGGCACAATCCAGGCAAATGACTCACAATATTGATCCTCTGGAATACCCACACCTGTGTATACATCATTACATTACTTGAACATCAAACCCCTTGTAGCTGGGTTTCCTCTAACTAATGTGTGAGGTTAACAGCTGTCAATCACAACTAGAACAGAGTAGGACAGAATAGAATACATAAGGGTGGGCCTAGCAGTGACCTGTCCACTTCGATAATTATCAATCTTTTGTGCAATCTGTTTTCTCACACATTCAGTAGCCCTGAGCCTTGAACAAAGTGCTGTATCTTGCTGAGAGTGGTGTCCTCAAAGCCACCTGGTTTCATAAAATGCTGACCCAGATGCCTAAATCTTAATGTGGCAAATGTCTCACAGCGCAAGGTGGTTTCAATTGCTTGTTTGCATCTATCACATCTGTGATGGTCTACCAGCAGTAGTTTAAATGGATGTCCACTGATGTGACAGTGCCCTGTTAGGAGCCCCATCAATATTCTTAGCTGGTTTGGGCTCAACCAATCATTACCAAATTCTTTTAGTATGTTGTACACTTTTAAATCCACAGTGCCATCTAGGTAAACAGTGGGAATGCATCTCCATACTCTGTCATACCTTGGCTCTTTGGCATCCAGCACCAAGAATTTGGCTGTGATATCTTATGAGATGCTACTTCCAATGGCATCACTCACACAAAGTTAGATATTCTATTTGTTTTCTCAAATTGGTCTAAGAAGTAGTTACACAACATTTGAAGGAAAGAGATTAAAGGTTTGTATTTAATGTCAAAAATATGTGCCCTTTTCATATTATCAATGACCTGCTTGATTTCTTTCACACAGTAAATCCAATATGCTATAAAGAATTGTAAGCAGTCATATATGGCATTTATTTGAAACTGAGATGACCACCAAATTTAAAATAAACCCCTACTCCAAAGAATGTTAAAAAGGCAAAAAATGTTTTTATAAAAATTTTATTTCTTATTCATGAAGTATCAAAATAGAAATTGTAAAAAGACACAAAGTCAAAAACTTTAAGACTAGGAAAATTCAGAAACAAACTTGTCTTCCATACAAATATAGTAATATAGTAGCTTTTTTGTGTTACAACGGTGACCAAATGCTTTCATGTTATAGAACGGCTAATACTGGTTCTGAATTGTTGGCAGGGGCACCAGACCAGGTACTCCATTTGCTCTGTCTCTCAACACACTTAATACAGACAGGATGACTGCACTAAACAGAACATTTCCACTCCTTCACATAACAGTGCAGCTGTCACTCACGATAACAACACGCAGGCTGGTTTCAAACTTGGCTTTGTACTTGCTCTGATTTTGACGTACTGTCTGTGTTGCACAGGGGCAACAAGCAACAATGTTACCTCAACACTGACATTGTATCCTTAACCCTTAAAGGCCCGAATTAAATCCCATCTGCTATTTGCTGGCATTATTAGCTCACCATTTTCTCCACGTTAGCAGGATAAGGGTTAAATCATTAACCATTAGGCTACTAATGTCATATATATATATGGAGCACCTATTCTTGATGTTTCTAGATCACACACAACGACGCAGCACAGTCGGTAGGACTCCTCTGGACGAGTGATCAGCTCGTCGCAGAGACCTCT
>Ga0268261_10001144_pt1 | contig 17898 bp, 9 predicted proteins | sample TergutNc150P1_FD_190353 | JGI IMG/M metagenome (GOLD analysis project Ga0268261, IMG submission 190353) | Nasutitermes corniger P1 segment gut microbial community from laboratory colony in Florida, USA - Nc150 P1 (SPAdes) (version 2) | ecosystem: Host-associated > Arthropoda: Insects > Digestive...
GGGGGGGGGGGGGGTGTTTTATGCTAGAGAATGTGTTTCAGAGTTGGTTTCATAGCACACAGAATCTGTGTTGTATGTGCTGCACTTTGTCAATGTTCAGGACAGCCAGTTCATCCCAGGGCATCAGTGTAGTGTGCAAGAATGACTTTACAACAGAGTAATATGGCTGGGTGCAAGTTCCAATGCAAGTTAAACAAATTGTTTCTATATGATAACACTCCAGCTGTTCTTTCTCAAGACTGATGTTTTTCTTTTTTAAATTACACTTGTAAGGTCAGTATCATGCTTGTGCCAAACAAAACTGTGTGTTATTTTGTGAATGTGGTTAAACAATGATGGCATACTTATGCTTTCTATCCCATGTTACAACTTGTTTACATGCCTGTCATAATGCTATAATGCAACAGGAACATTACATACCTGTGGTGAGTATATGTGCATTCATTTTCCAGTTGTATCATTTTTAAATGACTCACTCTTACATATTTTCAAACAATTGTTTGTATCATTAAGTGGGAACAACTTTTCCTCAGTTTAATAATACACATTCATTATTGGCCATCAATAATTAGACTTATCTTTTTCAGTGAAACCTCTGTCTTTCATTTCTGAAGGGACTGCTTGAATAAAATGATAAATATGGTCAAAGAACAGTTCTGGGAAAGCATTAAACGTGTCTGACACACGATAAAACAACAAAACTGAAAACTACTTTTTCCAGTTACACGTACAAAGATAATAAACAAAAGTTACTCTAACATCTGTGTGCAAGTAATTTTGAGGCATTTTTTACAAAATAAAGAATACGGGTATGGTATATGTAGGTCACATCCGGCAGGCTGTTCATGATTAAGTGTCAGACAATAAATATTTGTCAAATTTTGGTGAAATTTGGTACAGGAATTGTTTACAAAAAGTTGTTGAACAAGTGTGGGTTTTGTGAAAACTTGTTTCTGATATTTTTTATCTGGGTTGGATAAAAATTGAAACAGGTGATGCTCATAAACATTTAGTGAATGTTGTGTGTTTCATGAAAATTGGCTTGGTGAAAGCCAAACTTCACTCAGGACCTTAAATCTTTACCTTCCACATTTATTGTCCGATTTTGGCGAGATTTTGTGCGATGGATCGGAATATAATGCTGTTGGACAGTCATGAGTTCAATGAGAAGGGGCACAGGAAGGGCCATACTTTTATTATGAGTGTAAATGATTTACATTTACATGTATACCATCATCTTTTGCATCATTATTGACTTGGGTGTGGGAACATTGCGTAATTATTATTGCAGCTGTACTGGATATTGCCAGTTTGGGCAGGGTAAGACTTACATTCCAAAAACACATTACTTTCACAGTTTCTTCGCTCGAGGAATGATTATTCTGGGAATATTATGGGTCATGACCAAGAATTCTGAACTGTTAACATTGTAAAATGAAATTTCTAGGATTGATGCAGCCAGTGCCTTGTTTAGATGGTTGGGTTCTCAGGCCCAGAAAAAAATAAGCTATACTGGCAGAAAACAACATATATGGGACTGATGCATAGAGCTTTCTGTAACCATTATTTGATACTTTTTTGAAGCATTTAATTCAGTACAGGGACAAATAATCGATGTGATGTTCAATGTAGTGTCTGTACTGTTGCAGGCCCAGGAGCCACTCACAAGTCCTGGAACAAATGATTATGTATAACTTGGCTAGGCTTGCCATAATGAGACTTCACTGTACTGTGTCAAGTAGGCAGACTTAAGAGCAAGTGTGCTCAAGCCCTATCTGCTGAGGTGCATCGCTCAAAGTGGTAACAGTGCCAAAATCCTATGATGAAGACTCTTCATGAAATGGTTTGTCACTCTTTGTAATTTATGTCATTTTCTTGAAAAGTGATTATGAAGAAGAAACATGGAAATGAGTTCACTGTCAAAATATAAAATTGTGTGCTCATATTATGGCTTCTATAATTGGCCATGTGTCACCTGCATAGTACTTTTTATTGATTGCTTTTTGAAGTTAACATTTAATGTTATAATATGCCAAGGTGTGAAGAGGTGTGTTCAGATCTTTCAGGTGTACAAAGTGACAATGGTGGGCTGTGAGTTGAACAGCTAAAGATGATTACACATTTGAAGTGCAGGTGTGAAAGGAATAAAATGGAATTATTCTATCATTGCTCATCAGTCGTGGGATGTTTAATGCTATATGTTGTAAATAAGTGGATCATAATTTGTCCATAAGTGTGAGGAGGAGCACTAAATGTTTCTACTTGCTGTTGCTCATATAGGTACAGTTTCTTGTATGTTGGTGTTCCTGTCCAATTCAGATCCTGGTGGTGATGTAGTGTGTTAAATATTTAGTGTGTATGTGAGTGATGACTGACTGCAAAGCTTTTTTAGTACTGACTTGATATTGTGTTAGTACAGTATGTGCTTTGATAGACATATGTATTAAGTCTCAAATTTTCTGGATATTTGCATTTGTGTTTTTTTGTTTGTCACTCACGTTCCAGTCAAACTGTTTTTTTTTTAAATGTAAAGTTGTAAATACATTATTGAGGAAACCTGTATTATAAATGTTGGACTAGAGTAAAGATATTACTGTACATACCATCAGCTTGTAACTTAGCTCGGGGAAACTGAGGTCCTGAGGTCCAGCTTGGGCCTGTTTACCTTTCTCTTCTGATCCTGCTAATTGATCCCATATGTTTCCTTTCTTGAAATATTGTCAAATTCATCACATGCCACACAAAGTCATGCAGTGCCTATTGTGTGATTTAGTGAGATGCAGTATTACCTATTGCTGTGTCTTGTTTCTCTGGTTGAGGAGTAATCACTGGGCTTCTCTTGGACTAGCACAAGTGTCACAACTGTGGTGCAGATCTCAAACCATTGTATGAATGTAAAAATTAAACCTTCTGCAGTTGATCTTCTAGGCTACACATTTGAAATTTTCATAACATCAAAATATTTGGGAATGAACAATTTTCTGTTGTCACTGGAATACAGCCTTCTCTCTACCACCAAGTGGCAGATGTCTATTCCTGTAAGAGTTGCACCTACCACCATGTTTTATGATGTAATTGAACTTGTATTCATCACTATTCTGTAAGTTGTAATTTCACAATTAGTAGAGAATCAGCTTTAAGTCAGAGAGGGAGGGAATCTGCATTTATTCTTGGTCCATCCTCGTATTAGAAACATGGTTGAGAGCTTACTGGTTGATCTGAGTTATCATCTGGGCTGCGTAAGCTTACAGATAAGTTTAGCATGTACAAATAAGACAGAACAAAGCATTTCAAAAGCATTCCATGTATGGATGCTTTTGAATTCCACATCATAATTCTTAAATTGTGCCTATTATACTGCCTTGTAACTCCATGGGGAGAATCTTTGGGAAGCCAGTACTTACACTCTTAGAAGACATGTTTCTCTGTATATAAATTAATAAGTGATCTCTAATGGCTTCCTCTACAACAGATGGCTTCAAGAATACATCTTGCAAACATAAAATATTAAAGCATTATCAAACACAAATTTAAACAAGAGGGGCAAAGTATGTATAATGTAACATTGAGGCGCGTTCCTGCAACCATTGTTGCAGTGGAAGTGTGTGTATTTGTAGCCTGAATTATCCAGCATGCAATGCGCATGTGCACTAGTCATCTGTGGCCTGCCCCGCCATAAAATTTCTTTTAAATTATCTCATTAATGGCATGATTTTCGAAACAAGAAGTCATTGAACATAAAATGTTTCTGAAACACTTTTCATTCTAGAAAGAATGGAATGAGATATGATCAGAAATGTACCTTGGTCTTCATGTAAAGTCCCCTTTATTCTTGTCCAATTTTAATGAAACTTGAATTTTCCTGACAGTTTTTCGAAAAATATCGAAACATCAAATTTCATGAAAATCTGTCCAGTGGGAACCGAGTTCCATGTGGACAGACAGATGGACGGACAGACATGACGAAGCTAATAGTCGCATTTTGCAATTTTGCGAACGCGCCTAAAAATGTAAGTAGTGTCACACATAACACAATAGAGAAATCAAAAGGAAATTAAAATTAAAATAAAAAATCGCAAATATAATAAACCTTGCATTTTATATTTTGGAATTTCGTTTACATGTCCTTCAAAACATAGCCGACAGAATATAATTTTCAATATATTATGTTTAATTATGCAAGGCGTGGTACATTCTTATTATTTAAAATGCGAGAATAGAAGAATTATTATTTTGGCATTATATTCAATAACTAAACATGAACTTATCTTTTTATCCTCTAATATCTTGTAATTATAGTAATTTTACAGCACCACTACCACCAACTTGTGCATCGACGGGACTGCCGTGGAAATACCTGTGGTGATTTCCAAATTGCTGCAAGGTATTCACCTGTGAGCATCCTTGAACAAATTACACTACTAGGGGTTCATGCCGTATATTAGGTATTATGAAGTGTTGCACAAGGCCGTAGACACAATAGAGAATTGAAATAAGAATTGAAACCTATATATATATATATATTTTTTTTGATAGGTTTGGAGCAAGTCATGTTTTGAACACATAATCGGAAGAGATAACCTAATTGTCGAGCTCTTTTACACGTATTTCATCACTTAGCGCGAGTAATGTTTCGGGCTCGTATTCTGCACAGATAGGCTGTAGGTCGAGCACAAATAAACGAATATTTTCAGTTGGCGCAACTCATGTTTGGAGCCCATATTGAGGATCGATGGGCTGCATGTCAAGCACCAATACACTTATTTCATCACTTTACGCAAGTCAGGTTTTGAGTGCATGTTGAGCACAGATAGACTTAGGTCGAGCGCAAATACACGTATTTCTTGAGTTGGCGCACGTCATGTTTGGAGCTCATATTCAGCACAGGTAAGCTGTATGTCGAACGCCAATATATGAATTTCGTCACTTGGACGTAGTCATGTTTTTGGCCTTAATCATCACATATAATGTTAATGTCGAGCTCCAATATATGTCTTTCTTGAGTTGGTGCAAGTCAAGTTTGGAGCCCATATTCAGCACAGTTAAGCCGCACGTCGATCGCAAATATACGACTTTCTTCACTAGTCGCAAGTCATGTTTCGAAACAATTTTTGCACCGATTGGGTGTAAGGTGAATGCCACTATAAGGATTTCATCACTTAGAGTGAGTCATGTTTCGAGCCTTTATTCAGCACAGATAGGCTGTAGTTCGAACGACTATACACGAATTTCTTCAGTTGGCGCAAGTCATGTTTGGGCCCCATATTCAGCACAGATAGGCTGCTTGTCGAGCGCAAATAAACGAATTTTATCACTTGGCGCGAGCCGTGTTTCGAGCCCTTATTAAGCACAGATAGGCTGGAGTTCGAGCACCAAAACACGAATTATTTGATTTGGCGCAAGTCGTGTTTGGAGTCCATTATCAACACAATTACGTTTCATGTCGGGAGGCAAAACGGGAGTTTATTCAATTGGCGCAAGTCATACTTCGAGACCATTTTCAGGACTGATAGACTGTAGGTCGAGCACCAATACACGAATTTCTTCAGTTGGCGCAATTCATATTTCGAAACCAAATGCAACACGGATAATCTGTAGGTCGAGCATCAGTACTCGATATTCATGGGTTGGTGCAAGTCATGTTTTGAACACATATTCTTAACACATAACCTAAATGTCGCCGTCGGTCCAATGTCGTAGATTTGCGGCATATAAAGTATCCCTTAAATGGCGTGGAAGTCGTCATTTCGCCAAAATTACCGGACAACTTTCTCGCCCACAGTTCCACCTTTCACTGGTAGGATGTCTCGTGTCGTTGCTGACGTGGAGGCATCTGGCGACGAAAGGCTGGGGAAAGCAATGACGGCCTACCTCTAAGAACTTGCCCAGAATGCAGCGTGCCAGAGCCATACCGGTAGCCTGACTGGGCTACGGTTCCTGCCAAACCGGCCTAAGTGCTGTATACTAATGACTAAACCCAAATGTCGATGCCCTATACACGTATATCATCACAGCGCGAGTCATATTTAGGGATCGTATTCTGCACAGATAGGCCGTAGGTCGAGCGCAAATACACGAATATTATCAGTTGGCGCAACTCATGTTCGGAACCTATATTGAGGACCGATGGGATGCATGTCGATCTCCAATACACTTATTTAATCACTTTCCGCAAGTTGTGTTTCGAGTGCATATTCTGCACAGATAGACTGTAGGTCAAGTGCAAATACACCAATTTCTTGAGTTGGCGGCATTCACGTATGGAGCCCATATTCAGCACAGATAAGCTGTATGTCGAATGCCAGTACACGAATTTCATCACTTGGAGTGAGTTATTTTTCCAGGCCTTATTCATCACACATAGGCTGTATATCTAGCGCGAAAACACGACTTCCTTGAGTTGGAGCAATTCATATTTCGAGACCATATTGAGAACAGTTAAGCTGCATGAAGTTCGAAAATATACGAATTTCATCACTTGTCGAAAGTCATGTTTCTGGACAATTTTCTGTGCAGATTAGGTGTAGACTGACTGCCATTAAACGCATTTCATCACTTGGAGCGCGTAAAGGTTCGAGCACATATTCAGTACAGATAAACTGTAGGTCAAACGAATATACACGAATTTCTTCAGTTGGTGCAAGTCATGTTTTGAGCCCTAATTCAGCACAGCTATGCTGCATGTAGAGAGCACATAAAAGAATTTCATCACTTGGCGCGAGTCTTGTTTCCTGCCCTTATTCAGAACTTATAGGCTGTAGGTCGAACACTCTAACACGAATTACCTGTTTTGGCCCAAGACAAGTTCGAAGCCCATTATCAGCATGCCGAGCTCTATGACTCTTATTAATTCAGTTGGCGCAATTGAAACTTCGAGGCCATATTCAACACCGATAAGCTGTAAATCGAGCACCAAAACATGAATATTTTAGTTGGAGCAAATCATGTTTTTAATCAATATTCAGTAACGAAAGCTTGCAATTCGACATCCAATAAACTAATTTCGTCACATTGCGGGAGTTATGTTTCGAGTCCATATTCAGCACAGTAGGTCTAGCGCATATACTCTTATTCCTTGAGTTGGCGCAAGTCATGTTTGGAACAAATAACCAGCAGAGATAAGCTGCATGTTAAATTACAATACATGAATTTCATCACTTGGAGCGAGTCATGTTTGCAGCTCTTACTCATAATATATGGGCTGTATATGGAGCGCCAATATCGACTTTCTTGAGTTGGAGCAGGACATATTTGGAGCCCATTTTCTGCACAGTTAAGCTGCATGTCGATCGCAAATACACGAATTACATCACTTGTAGCAAGTCATGTTTCGAGACAAGTTTCTGCACAGATTAGGTGTAAGGTGAATGCCACTACACGAATTTAATCACTTGAAGCGAGTCATGTTTCGAGCCTATATTCAGCACAGATAGGCTGTAGGTCGAACGACTATGCACGAATTTCGTCAGTTGGCGCTAATCATGTTTGGACCTCATACCTAGCACAGAAAGGCTGTATGCCGAGCGAAAATGAACGAATTTCATCACTTGACGCGAGTCATGGTTTGAGGACATCTTCAATACACATAGTCTGTAGGTCGAGTTCCAATACACGAATGTCCTCAGGGGAGGAGGCCGAGATAGGCACGAGTACTCAAACACGAAACACTTGATATGGACCAAAACAAGTTTGGAGCCCATTGTGAGCACAGGTACGCCCATTGACCAGCGCGAAAACAGTTATTAATTCAAATGGCGCAAGTCATACTTCGGGGCCAAATTCAGCGCAGATAAGACGCAACTCGAGCGCCAATACGCGAATTAATTTAGTTGAAGCAAATCGTTTTTTTAACAAGTATTCAGTACAGATAGCCTGCAAGTCGAGTGACAATACATTTATTTCGTCATATGGCGGGAGTTATGTATCTAGTCTATATTCAGCACACACAGACTGAGGTTCGGGCGCATTACGTCTTATTCCTTCAGTTTCGTAAGTCATGTTTGTAGCAAATAGGTCAGCTGCATTTAGAATTATAATCCATGAATTTGATCACTTGGAGCGAGTCACGTTTACTTGTTACATATGGGCAGTATATCGAGCGCCAATAACGACTTTCTTGAGTTGGAGCTAGTCAAGATTAAAAACCATTTTCTGCACAGTAAAGCTGAATGTCGAAACCAAAAATTCGAACTACATCACTTATAGCACGTCATGTTTCGAGACAATTTTCTGCACATATTGGGTGTAAGATGAGTGCCACTGCACTTGGAGCGAGTCATGTTTCGGGTCTATATTTAGAACAGATTGTCTGTAGGTCAACTGACAATACACGAATGTCTACATTTGCGCGTCTTGATTGTACACCATATTCAGGACAGGGAGGCTGCTTGTAGAAAGAAAGAAAGAAAGAAAGAAAGAAAGAAAAAAAAACTAATTTCATCATTTGGCGCGAAAGGTGCTTTGAGTTTTTATTCAGCACAGATAGGCTGAAGATTGAGCACGAAAGTATCAATTATTTGATTTTGTGCAAGTCATGTTTACAGTCTTTTATCAACACCATTAAGCTTCATGTAGAATGGCATACAGGATTTTCTTAAGTTGGCTCCGGTCATAATTCGTCATCATTTTCTGCAGAGATATACTGTTGATCGATTTCGAATATACGAATTTTTTCAGTTGGCGCAATTCACATTACGAAATCAAACAGAATAGATAATCTGTGTGTCGAGCAACATTACTTTATATTTTGGTTTGTCGCAAGTCATGTTATGAACACATATTCGTAACGGATAACCTAAATGTAGCCGTCGCCCCTTGTCGTTGTTTTGTGACAAGAAACCGATACCTAAATGGCATGGAACCGGTCATTTCTGCAAAATTACCGGACGGTTTTTTGACCAACAGTTCCACCTTTCGACGCTAGAGTCTCTGGCGTCTTTGCCGACGTGGAGGCACCTGGTGACGAAAGTGGGAACCACTAAGAACTTGACAAGGATGCAACGTGCCACATCAATAATGGTCTCCTGACTGGGCTTTTGTTCATGCCTAAATGACCTAAGAGTTTATACTAATGAATGAACCTAAATGTCGAGCCCGTATAATCGTATTTCATCACTTAGCGTGAGTCATGTTTCGAGCTCATATTCTGCACAGATAGGCTGAGGGTCGAGCGCAAATACGCGAACATTTACTATTGGCGCAACAGATGTTCGGAACCTTTACTGAGGACCGATCAGATGCATGTCAAGCTCTAATACGCTTATTTCTTAACTTTACGAGAATCATGTTTCGAGTTCATATTCAGTACAGGTAAATTGTAAGTGGAGTGCAAATACACGAATTTGTGAATTTGGCCCAAGTCATTTTTAGACCCATATTCAGAACAGAAAAGATGTTTGTCGAATGCCAATATCATCACTAGGAGTGAGTCATGTTTCAAGGCCTTAATTGTCACAGATAGGCTTTATGTGAAGCTCCAAAACCCGACTTTCTTGAGTTGGAGAAAGTCATGTTTGTAGGCCATATTGAGCACAGTGAAGCTGCAAGTCGTTGGCAATTACAAGAATTTCGTCACTTGTTGACAGTAATGATTCGAGACAAATTGCTATGCAGTTTGATTTTAGATAGAATGCCATTAAACGAATTTCATCAATTGTATCGCGAAATGTTTCGAGCCCGTATTCAGCACAGATGACCTGTAGGACAGAAGAATGTACACGAATTGCTTCAGTTGGTGGAAGCCAAGTTTTAATCCCTTATTCAATACAATAGGGTGCTTGTCGAACGCATATAAACGGATTTTATCACTTGGCACGAGTCATGATCCTAAACCTTATATAGGAGAAATAGGCATGAGCACTTAAACACGAAACACTTGATTTTGACCAAGACATTTTGGGAGCTCATTGAGAGCACAGGTACGCCCTATGACCAGCGCGAAAACAGTTATATCAGATGGAGCAAGTCATAGTTCGAGGCCAAATTCAGAAACGGATAAGACGTAAGTCGAGCGCCAATACTCGACATAATGTAGTAAAAGTAAATCATTTTTTAAACCCATATTCAGTACAGATAGCCTGCAAGTCAAGAGACAATACACTTATTTCGTCATATGGCGGGAGTTACGTATCTAGTCCATATTCAGCACAGACAGACTATTTTGAGCGCATGAACCCTTATTCCTTGAGTTTTGTAAGTTTCAATCCCTTATTCAGTTCAGCTAGGCTTCATGTCGAGCGCATATACACGAATTTCATCACTCGGCACCAGTAATGTTCCTTGCCCCTATTAGGTCGAGCACTCATACAGGAAACACTTCATTTGCACCAAGACATGTTTGGAGCCCATTGTGAGCACAGATATGCCCAGTGACCAGCGTGAAAACAGTTATTAATTCCGATGGTGCAAGTCAAAATTCAGCACAGATAAGACGTAAGTCGAGCGCAAATACGCGAATTACTCTAGTTGAAGCAAATCATTTTTTAACTCATTCAGTACAGATAGCATGCAAGTCAAAAGACAATACACTCATTCCGTCAATGGCGGGAGTTATGTATCAGGTTCATATTCAGCAGAGAGAGACAGTTCGAGCGAATATACTCCTATTACCTGATTTGCCGTAAGTCAAGTTTGTAGCAAATAGATCATCTGCATTTAGAATTACAATACTTAAATTTTATTACTTGCAGTGAATCATGTTTTCATTTCTCAATTATAATATATCGAGCGCCAATAACGTCTTTCTTGAGTAGGAGCAAGTCATGTTTGGAGCCCATTTTCTGCACAGTAAAGTTGAATGACGAAATCAAATATACGAACTACATCACTTTTAGCACGTCATGTTTCGAGACACTTTTTCCACAGATTGGGTGTATGATGAGTGCCAATACACTTGTAGCGAGTCATGTTTCGGGTCTACATTTACAACAGATAGTCTGTAGGTCGAAGAACTATACACGAATATCTTCAATTGCCGCGTCATATCTGTGCACTATAAACAGGAGAGAGAGGCTGCTTTTCGAGAGCAAATAAACGAATTTCATCATTTGGCGCGAAAGGTGTTTGGAGTCCATATTTAGCAGAGATAGGCTGGAGTATGAGCACATAAGTACAAATTATTTGATTTGGCGAAAGTCATGTTTAGATTTTTGTATCAACACAATTAAGCTTCACGTCGAGTGTTTTAAAAGTTGGCACAAGTCATATATCTCGATCAAAATCAGCAAAGATACACTCTAGGTCGAGCGCCAGTACACGAATTGCCTCAATTGGCGCAATTCATATTACGAAACCGAAAGCAGCACAGATAATCGAAGGCCGAGCATCAGTACTCTTCTTGCATGGTATGTTGCAAGTCATGTTATGTTCGTAACAGATAACATAAATGTCGCCGTCGCACCCTTGTCGTAAATTTGTGGCAAGGAACAGATCCGTAAATGGGGAAGAAACGATCATTTCTGCAAAATTACCGAACAGCCTTCTAGACAAGTAGTTCCACCTATCGCCGCTAGGATCCCTGGCGTCTTTGCTGACGTGGAGGCACCTGGCAACAAAATTTGGAACCACTAAGTACTTGACCAGGATGCAGCGTGCGAAATCCATAACGTTCTCCTGACTGTGGCATCGTTCAAGCCTGTCTTAAGAGATGTATAGTAATGAATGAGCCTGAATGTCGAGCCCCTATAGACGTATTTAATCACTTAGCATGAGTCATGTTTGGAGATCATATTCTGCACAGATAGGCTGTAGGTCGAAGGCAAATACACGAACATTTTCAGTTAGCTCAATTCATGATCGGAACATGTATTGAGGACCGATCAGATGCATGTAAAGCTCTAATTCACTTATTCCATTACTTTTCGGGTCATGTTTCGAGTTAATGTTCAGTACAGGTAGATTGTAAGTTGAGTACATAAACACGAATTTCATAATTTGGCGCAAGCTATGTCTAGACCCATATTCAGAACAGATAAGATGAATGTTGAATGCTAATACGCGAATTTCATCACGTGGAGTGAGTCATGTTTCCAGGCCTTAATCGTCAAAGATAGGCTGTATATCAAGCGCCAAAACACGACTTAATTGAGGAGTAAGTCATGTTTGTAGAGCATATTCAGCCTAGTTAAGTTACAAGTCGTTCGAAATTATACGAATTTCCAGACAGATCCCTACACAGTGTTTTGCAGATAGAATGACTTTAAACGAATTTCATCACTTGTAGCACGAAACGTTTCGATCGCATATTCAGCACAGATAAGTTGTAGGTAAAAGTATACACGAATTGCTTCAGTTGGTGCTCATCAAGATTTAGTCCCTTATTCAATACAGCTAGGCTGCATGTCGAGCGCATATAAATGAATTTCATCACATGGCCCGAGTTGTGATCGTAGCCCTTATTTAGCCGAGAGAGGCACGAGCACTCGAACACAAACACTTGATATGTTCCAAAAATAGTTTCGAGCCCCATGTGTGCACAGGTACGGTCATTGACCAGCGCGAAAACAGTTATTAATTCAGATGGCGCATGTCATACTTCGAGGCCAAATTCAGCACAGATAAGACGTAACTCGAGCGCCAATACGCGAATTAATATAGCTGAAGCAAATATTATTTTTAAGCCATATTCAGTACAGATAGCCTGCAAGTCGAGTGACAATACACTTATTTCGTCATATGGCAGGAGTTATGTATCTAGTCCATATTCAGCACAGACAGACTGTAGTTCGAGCGCATGAACTCTTATTCTTTGAGTTTCCTAAGTTTTAATAATGTATTCAGTTAGGCTAGGCTGCATGTCGGGCGCATATACAGGAATTTCATCACACGGCACCTGTCATGTTCCTTGCCCTTATAAGGCTGTAGGTGACGAAACACTTGATTTGGACCAAGACATATTTGGAGCCCATTGTGAGCACAGGTATGCCTAATGACTAGCGTGAAAACAGTTAATTCAGATGGCGCAAGTCATACTTCGAGACCAAATTCAGCACAGATAAGTCGTAAGTATGCGCTAATACGCGCATAAATTTAGTTGAAGCAAATAATTTTCTTAACCCACAATACACTTATTTCGTCATATGGCGGGAGTTATGTATCTAGTCCATATGCAGAAGAGACAGACTGTAGTTCGAGCGCACGAACTCTTATTCCTTGAGTTTCGGAACTCATGTTAGATCAGCTCCATTTAAAATTACATTCCATTTATTTGATCACTTGGAGGGAGTCACGATTACTTGTCATATATGGGCTGTATATCGAGCACCAAGAACGACTTTCTAGAGTTAGAGCTAGTCAAGTTTAAAACATTTTCTGCACAGTTAAGCCGAATGTCGTAACGAAATATTCGAACTACATCACTTGTAACACGTAATGTTTCGAGACAATTTTCTGCACAAATTGTGTTTATGATGAGTGCCAATGTACTTGGAGCGAGTCATGTTTCGTGTCTATATTTAGAACAGATTGGCTGTAGGTTAACCGACAATACACGAATGTCTACATTTGCGCGTCTTTTTTGTACACCATATTCAGGACGGGGAGGCTGCTTGTAGAAAGCAAAGAAACTTCATCATTTGGCGTGAAAGGTGCTTTGAGTTTTTATTCAGCACAGATAGGCTGAAGATTGAGCACTAAGGTATAAATTATTTGATTTTGCGCAAGTCATGTTTAGAGTCTTTCATCAACTCCATTAAGCTTCATGTCGAAAGGCATAGAGGATTTTATTAAGTTGGCTCAGGTCATAATTCGTCATTATTTTCTGGAGAGATACACTGTTGTTCGAGCCCCAATACACGAGTATCTTCAGTTGGCGCAATTCGCATTACGAAATCATAGATAGATAGCATAGATAACCTGAAGGTCGAGCATCATTACTCTTTTTACAATGTTTGTCGCAAGTCATGTTATGTACACATATTCGTAACAGATAACCTAAATGTAGCCGTCGCCCCCTTGTCGTTGATCTGTGGAAAGAAACCGATCCCCAAATGGCATGGAAGCGGTCATTTTGTAATGTCCAAAATTACAGGTCTAAAGTGTTGGTTAGGTTCAACTTTGAAAATTCGTTTCACAACGCTTGGCCCAGTTAAGTAACTAAAGAATGCAGGAAATTACAATCGTCTTACCTATAAGTTTTATCGTGTCAGCATGACTCAGTTGCTACATATGTACACCACTCCAGGAAATTATAGCGAACTGGGGCACGAAGCTTGCCGTAATTTCGGAAGACGCTGTGCTTGGCATAAAATCTATTACATATACTCGCACCGCAGTAGTAACGGCCTATCTTGGGCCGGTCCTGGCGTAGGGGTGGCGGTGGAGGTAATGGTATAGGGGTGACGTTGGAGGTAAGACTCCGTCCGTGTTGACCCCACCTCCCCCTATGTGGGGGATCGGTGGGCTCGCGTGTAGGTGTTGGGTCGCGAGCCCTAGGTGGGTATCCTTGGTGTAGGGTTTAATTTTAATCATATGTTTGTGCCGCCGTGGGTATTAGTAGATGTTATTAAAAAGGATTAGGCAGTTTGGATATATGGATGTGTACGGTGGCATGATGGTTTTTAATAATATGCTGGTGATATTATTAAAAAGGTTTTGCGATCGTACAGATAGGTAGATGTAAAATGGCGAATGGTTCTTAATAATATGCAGGTGATATTATTGAAAATAACGGGCAATTTTGAAAGTAGGGTACATATTGGTAGATGGTTTTTAATAATATGCGGGTGATATTATTAAAAAGGATCGTGCCATCTTACAGATTGGTAGATGTAAAGTTGCGGATACTCTAATATTGTACACGTTATATTATTAAAAACGATCGTCTAAATTGTCAAATTCAAAATGGCCTGTTTTTTAATAATATGCACGTGATATTATTAAAAAGGATCCGCCATGTTAAATTTAGCGATGCTTTTTAATACTATCAGCTGTATATAATTAAAAAGGAACGGCCATCCTCTACATTGAAAATCGCGGATCCTTTTTTCATAATATACACGTCATATTATTAAAAAGGATTAGGCAGTTTGAATATTTAAGATGGCGGATGTTTTTTAATAATATACAGGTGATAGTATTAAAAGCATTGCTACATTAAAGATGGCGGATGCTTTTTAATAATATTACGTGCATATTTTAAAAAGGATCGGCCATTTTGAATTTGTCAATTTAGACGATTGTTTTTAATAATATAACGTGTATATTATTAAAGAGTATCGGCCATTTTGAAGGTATGGATGTGTACGTAGGGACAAACATATGAGATGGTTTTTAATAATATGTATGTGCCGCCGTAAGGATTGGTAGGGGTAAGGGTAGAGGATGGGTTTAAATAATATGGGTGTGGTTACCGTGCTGCCTCCGTGTAGTCTGGTAGAGGAAAAATGGCGACGCAGCTGGTGAGTAGATGTGATGCAGTTGAAGGTCGCTCGTGTACTGACTTGTGCTGGTAGGTGCGTCAGCATGTAACTGCAGGCAGGGTATAGTGGTGGTGACATCTTTGGTGCCGTGTGCAAAAATGGCTGTCATGTGACCTTGTTCCAAATATGGTGTTGCTGGAGGTAGGGTGAGTGTTATTGGTTGGTATATGATGTGGGCGGGGTTTGAGCGTTAGAAAATAGCAATGGCGGACTGGAATTCTCGGAAAAGGTGGGTTAGTCGTTTCCATATAAGGAATAGTGAGCGGCTAACGCAATGGCTGTCGCCGGCAGTTCTAGGAATTGGCAATCAGCACGTAGTATTTTGTATTTTAGTTGCAAGGTGTAAAGAGGGTGTACAAAGTTTTTTTGTGAAACGAAAAGACATGTGAATAAGGTGTACATAGAGAGAGAGAGATTGGTTTTATTATCAGAATGTATGTTTTACAACTAACATTCGTCCATCCTCATGCTTCTAATCCACTGCAAAACTTTTTCTTTCAAGTACTCGTTTGAGCTGCCAAAAGCTCGCCTTGAAACAGTCATATTTGAACTCTTCAAACAATATGTCATAAATATCATTCCAGTAATAGCCGAAGAAGAAAGGTCCGGGCATAGGCATGTAAACCCTCGAAAGTCGCAGATTCGAAATTCCACTCCCGACAATGAATGACTTTCCCACTCCGGGTTATCCGTGAACATACAAGGCTTTCCGCACTCGTTTATGCAACCGCTTACGAAGGTAAAGCAGTACTTGCATGCACCATCAAGACCACCACTCTTGAACCCTCGGTATAACTGTATTGACACGACACTGTTCCCATAGTCTCTCGCTATGTAATATATGTAGCAGCCTGTAGTACTGTAGGTGTTCCAGAACAAAAGGATCACGAAACCTAAATGTCGGTGTACGTCTAGCCCCAACCCTAGCCCTGTAGTTGAACGACAATGCACTTTCTGTACAATAAAATGACACCTGTTCATCTTCCTTTGAAAAATACATAAGGACATTTCGAGGGGCTCACACCATGCACATTCACTGTTCCTGTATGCCAACACTTCTTGTATTTCACTATAACTATGTAAACGACCGTTGACCTTGCCAAACCTGTAAATGTGAAATGATAATAGTCACTGATCACGCCGTTAATACATTTGAATACAGTGGATTGGATCTTTATTAACAGAGTGTTGTGTGACATACATTAAGTGCCGATAGCCCTGCTGCCAACATTTCAGAATAGGTAGGCATCGATGTGTCTTTGTTTCGTATCTGAAAGATGGGATCGCCGTTAGGCTGCCTGCCCCAATAGGAGTTGAGAAAAAGTTTTTCTTTGTTGATTTTGTCTATTTGGGACATCTCTAGTACCCCGGCGCAGTAGTAGGGAAGCTTGACGAAAATGTTTCGGGGATGTGCCCTTAGTTTTAGAAATAATCGTACGCCTAGGGGTGTTGTACATTTTTGGGCGTACGTGATGCGGTAGGTGGCACCCTTAATCAGAGATTCGATGCCCACAAGTTCGGACACGTCGTAGAGGTTGTTCATGTCTGCCATCTGCAAAGGATGAAATAGGGATCGTTATGTAATTTACCATTTTAAGCGGTCTGGGGCTGTGGATGTGATTTTACAGTCGCAGAGATTTGTGACCGCATAGTCCTCCATGGATTTTAACTCCCACTTTGGTAGTAGTAGATGTTTTTGAGAGGAATAGAAAGGCCCTCGACGACATCTAGGAGCTTTTGCGTGATCGGACAGGTAAGAGGCCTCATAGGCGCAAGTGCACAGTCCTTCGAAGCCTAGACGGCATAGTTGTGATGAGAATGATTCGGTCTCGTCCCACCTTTGGAATCGTCGTTCCATGAACCTGGCCGAGTTCTCGTTGTTAGGGTCGCCACTCCATTGTAGATGAAGGCTGTAACCGAAATGCTGATGGATGAGAATATGTAGACCCCGTCCCGTCAGCGAACGGCTAGCCAGCCTGTCCACAATGGAGAGGTGATGTGTGGGAAGTGTGCGACACGGCAATGTGCAGGGATTGCCCTGCCCCAAACTCGCGTGGGCGGCTGCGCCCGACATGCTGAAAAAGACGCAAATACATCTGCCAGCGACTCTAAAATACGTCGGGATGTGAATAGACGTTGGCGGGAAAGAAGAGACCCCTGCTACAATGTGCACACCAGAATAGCTCCTTTAATAGGATTAGAGATTTTACGGCATCAAACTGCGATCGGAAGGTGCGCTTCATTTTTACGTCCCACCAGACGTCAGGACGGGGACAATGACGATGAGTTTTGTACTTGAAGCTTTTGCATATGAATCGTAGGCTTATGTGGGGAAAGTTTGGAGGGAGCAGCTGTCGGGGTACCCTTCGTGAGCGGAGTGCCATATAATACTGATCGTATGTGGTCTCGTATGTGAGCGAGAACCGGTTGAGTTCGGGAACCATCAGAAAGAGTGTGTGGGATGCGGAAGCGAGTAGGGAGG